>Ga0326597_10002043_pt1 | contig 30858 bp, 28 predicted proteins | sample RVTome_12_FD_203789 | JGI IMG/M metagenome (GOLD analysis project Ga0326597, IMG submission 203789) | Soil microbial communities from uranium-contaminated site in the Upper Colorado River Basin, Wyoming, United States - RVT100D185 | ecosystem: Environmental > Terrestrial > Soil > Contaminated >...
ATTTTCTCCACCAACTTTTACCTTGCCGACCTGAACTACTTTGGTCTTCCTTTTAATGGTCATAATTTAAATAGTTACGGTTTTAGGCAGATAATGTTTTTCATAAATCTGATACAAGCTCTCGATTACATCTTTGACCAGATAAGCCGGGGTAGAAGCTCCGGCGGTCACACCCACTTTTTCTATACCTTTCAACCATTCGATTTTAATCTGTTCTACTCCATCAATCAAATAAGATTTTGGGCAATATTTTAAAGCCAATTCCAGAAGCCGCTGAGAATTAGAGCTGATAGTGGAGCCCACCACAATCAACATATCCACCTCCGGTGCCAGTTTGGCAATGGCTTCCTGCCTTTTGACGGTGGGTTCGCAAATGGTGTTTTCAACTTCCAGGTTAGGGTATTTTTCTTTCAATTTCTGTTCCATTAAATCAAAACCTTCCAAACTTTGAGTTGACTGACTTACCAGAGCCAAGGGATCATCAATCACCGGCAAGTTATCAATTTCCTCCGGCCCGTTGGCCACAATGATTCTATCCGGAGCCAGGCCGACTACCCCTTTGACTTCGTTATGGCTTTTGTCACCATATAAAATGACAGTGTAGCCCTTGTCCAAAAACTGCTGGGTGGCTTTGTGAATTCGGGTCACCAAAGGGCAGGTGGTATCCACTATATTTAAGCCCTTTTTAGTAGCTTCATCTTTGACTTGGGGAGCCACACCGTGGGCTGAAATCACCAGAGTTCCGTGTTCTATTTCAGACAGATCTTTGATGGAGGTAATACTTCTTTCTTCCAGTTTTTTAACTATGGAGGCGTTGTGAACGATTTTATTTAGGATTTTGACCGGTCCCTCGGATTTTTCAGAAGTTTTTTCCACAACTCTCAAAGCTCTCTCTACTCCAAAGCAGAATCCCCAGGTTTCGGCTAAAATTATTTTGAACATTTTTTTAAATATATATAAGTTTTTCAGTCAAGCAAACTTTATTTGCCGATGCTTCCTTTGACTTTATCGGCTTCCTTGATTTTAAAAGTAATACGGGATACCGGTTTGGCTGATAAGCCCAACATGAAGACCATGGTTTTCTCAATTCCCTCCGGGTCTAAACCGCATTGCTGCAGAAGAATATTTCTGGCACCCTGTTCGATGAATTCATCCGGCACACCCAAATTTTTAATTTCGATACCTTTTAAATTTTTGTCAGCCATAAACTCTAAAATAGCCGAGCCGAAACCGCCTTTCAAAACATTTTCTTCCAAAGTCAAAACTTTATTAAATTGGCCTAAAAGAGAAGCTAGCATTTTTTCATCCAGTGGTTTTAGGAAACGGCAATTTACTACCGTACAGCTGGCGCTGTAATTTTTTTCTACCGTCTCGGCCACTTTTAAAGCCGGCTGGACCATGGAGCCGCAAGCCAAAATCAGAATATTTTTACCCTCTTTTAGAATCTCCCAAGAAAATTTTTCTATTTCTGTTACCGGAGCTTTGATTTCTCCTTCCGGTATGCCTGTCCGGGGATACCTGATGGCAATCGGTCCTTCGTTCCAGTTGTTGGCAAAGTACATCATATTTCTAAGTTCGGTTCCATCTTTGGGGGCTAAAATGGTCATATTGGGTATAAGCCGTAAATATGAAATGTCAAAAACCCCGTGATGAGTGGGTCCATCCTCCCCCACCAAACCGGCCCGGTCGATACAAATAACTACATTTAAATTTTGCAGAGCCACGTCATGAATAATCGGGTCATAACTTCTCTGCAAAAAAGTAGAATAAATGGCAAAAAACGGTTTAGAGCCGGAAGCTGCCAGTCCGGCCGAAAAAGTACCGGCATGCTGCTCGGCAATCCCGACGTCGAAAAATCTGTCCGGAAAGCTTTCAGCAAATTTGGTCAAACCGGTTCCGGAGCACATAGCCGCAGTTATGGCCACTACCTGGGGATTTTTGTGAGCCAATTCCACAATGGTATCTTTGAAAACATCTGAATAACTAAGAGTCTTGCTGGATTTAGATTTTCCGGTGGCCAGGTCAAAAGCGGAAACTCCGTGAAAAGCGGCCGCGTCCTTCTCTGCCGGTTCATATCCTTTACCTTTGGTTGTAACTACATGTAACAGAAGAGGACCTTTCAATTTTTTCAGGGCTTTCAAAGTTTTGATCAGGCGGGGGAGGTCATGCCCGTCAATGGGGCCGAAATATCTGAAACCCAGCTTCTCAAACAAGATTCCCGGAACCAAAAATCCTTTGACACTTGCTTCAAAACGGGAAATTATTTTTCTCAATTTAAGAGTTTCTTTTAATTTGCCGGAAAGCTTCCATAAATCTTTCTTGATTTTGTTGTAAGTGGTATCCGTTATCACTTCGGTCAAATATTTGGCAACCGCTCCCACATTTTTAGAAATCGACATTGAGTTATCATTCAAAATCACGATAAAATCCTTATTCAGAGAACCGGCATTGTTTAGGGCCTCAAAAGAAAGCCCGCCGGTCAAAGCCCCGTCACCCACCACGCAGACCACTTTGTGGTCTTCTTTTTTTAAATCGCGGGAGACCACCATTCCCAAAGCAGCCGACAGTCCGGTAGAAGCATGTCCGGCACCGAAACAGTCATATTCTGATTCAGCAATTTTGGCGAAACCGGAAAGCCCCCCATAAGTTCTAATGGTATGGAAAGTTTCTTTTCTGCCGGTTAAAAGTTTATGGGCATAACATTGGTTGGAGACATCCCAGACCAGCTTGTCTTGGGGGGTGTCAAAAGCATAATGCAGTGCCAGGGTCAATTCCACAATTCCCATGTTGGTGGCTACATGGCCGCCGGTTTCTGATACCACTTCCAAAATTCTCTGTCTGATTTCTGCAGCCAAAGGGGGCAGCTCTTTAAGAGAGAGGTTTCTTAAATCTAAAGGGGAGTTAATTTGGGAAAGCAGGCTGGGCATTAATTTTTAATTTAAAAATTGGTTGACGAAATATTGGTGAATCCTGGTGTCCGAGGTCAATTCCGGATGAAAAGCAAGCCCCAGAATATTTCTGTCCCTGACCATCACCACCTCATCTTCACAGAAACCGATTCTTTCCACGGTCTTTCCCACTTTCGAAATTTTAGGGGCTCTTATGAAGACCATTTCAAATTCGGGATGGCCATTTTGCAAATTTATTTTTCCCACCTGCACAAAAGAGTGGATTTGTCTTCCGTAGGCGTTTCTTTTGACGGCGATGTCCAGAAGTGCTAAAGTTTCTTCGGCTTTTGCATCGGAAATCTCTTTAGCCAAGAGGATTAAACCGGCACAGGTTCCCATAATTGGCTTATCTTTGCCGAAATCTTTGATGGCCTCAAAAAGCCCGTTTTGTGATGCTAATTTTCTGATAGTGGTTGATTCACCGCCGGGGATAATCAAAGCCTCACACTTTTTCAGGTCCTCTTTAGTTCTGACCAAAATGCAATCCTGCTTCATTCTTTCTAAGGTTTGCTGGTGCAGAAGATAATCCCCCTGCAGGGCTAAAACCCCGATTTTTTTCTTCATTTTATCTGATTTGCAAAAGGTGTTCTTCCGGTATACTTGCTATGTCCAGACCCGGCATGGGGTCCCCTAATTCCTTGGAAATTTCAGCTATCAGTTTGGCATCCCGATAATGAGTAGTGGCAATCACAATGGCTTTGGCCCTTTTGGAAGGATTAGCTGATTTAAAAATTCCGGAACCCACAAAGTTCGCTTCCGCTCCCAATTGCATCATCAAAGAGGCATCCGCCGGAGTGGCAATCCCGCCGGCAGCAAAATTGGGCACCGGCAGTTTGCCGGTCTTAGCCACTTCCACCACCAATTCATAGGGAGCGCCTAAGTTTTTACCTTCCTGCATCAACTCTTCTTCATTCAAAACCGTCAATCTTTTCATTTCGCCCATAATCTGTCGCATATGCCTGACCGCTTCCACAATATTACCGGTCCCGGCTTCCCCTTTGGTGCGAATCATGGCGGCACCTTCACCAATTCTTCGTAATGCTTCGCCCAAATTTCTACAACCACACACAAATGGAACTTTGAATTTGGTTTTATCGATGTGGTTTTTTTCATCGGCCGGGGTCAAAACTTCAGATTCATCTATATAATCAACTTCCAGCGCCTCCAGAACCTGGGCTTCGGCGAAATGTCCGATTCGGCATTTGGCCATCACCGGAATTGAGACAGCCTTCTGAATCTGCTCGATTATAGCCGGGTCAGCCATTCGGGCTACGCCGCCATCTTTCCTTATATCTGCCGGCACTTTTTCCAGAGCCATGACAGCACAGGCCCCGGCTTCCTGAGCAATCTGGGCCTGTTCGGCGTTGATGACATCCATTATCACTCCGCCTTTGAGCATTTCGGCCAGGCCGACTTTTACTTTCCAGTTAGGGTCTTTTTCTTGAATGAACATAATTAGAGTCGGTACTGGTTTAAAACTTCATCTTCCAGCGGTTTGACTTCGATATAATTTTTTTCGCCTTTGTTTTCATATCTGATTTTCACTTTTTCCTGATTTTTAGCGTCCGAATAACGAGCGGTTATACGGGCCGCCAGCTGGATAGCTTCTTCGGTCAGCTTCCCTTCCAGCAAGGTAATCGGTCCCACGGTATCTTCCGCCTCAAATAAAGCATCACCGTCCCGCAGTAAATTCAAAAACTGATTTTCTTTTTTGTTTCTCCCCACGATTATTTTAATCTCGCCGATTCTGAAATGTCGGCCTCTTTTTAATCTCTCCGCATCTCTGGTGGTAAAATCCGGTTTATATTGCATCAAATCTTTTAATCTTCTTGAAAAACCTGCATCCGCCAAAAGACAGCCTCCGGCCGGGGCCGGGTATTCGGTGATTTCTAATTTCTTAGCCAATGCCATCTGGGGTTTTCTACCTCGACCTTTATAATCCAAGAGAGAATCTCTTTTTATTAACCCCAATTTTTCAGGTTCGGTTTCTTCCAGATTCTTGGCAGTCAGGGGCCGAAGCACTTTCCCTTCCAAACCAGACTCTTTTTCAATGGTAGCCAGAGCCACTTTGTATTGACTCTTGGGTCTCTGTCCCAAGACCTCACCGGTAATCACAAAATCCGCTCCGATTTCTTCCATATATTTCTTGGCTTTTTTGAGCATGAAAATTCTGCAATCTATACAGGGATTCATATGGGCGCCGTAGCCATGCTTGGGGTGCTTGACCACATCTAAAAACTCTTGAGCCACATTCATTATTTTTAAAGGGGCGCCGGTTTTTTTGGAAACCTTATTGGCATCCTTGCAGTCCATTTTGCCGCCGGCATTGCAGTTGCAGAAGCCGTGATGGATATTGATAGGGTGAACTTCCACCCCTTGCTCCTGTACCAAACGCATAGCCAGGGTGGAATCCAGTCCACCGGATAGTAATGCCACTGCTTTGACTTTTTTCTCTGTCATTTTTTCCTCTAAGCTCCCAATCTAATCAAATTCAACTACAAAATCAACCTAATGATTTTCCACCGAATGCTCCGAACCGGGTGGAAGCACCGTCATATTAGGAGGTCGTCTTTCTTTTCTCAAAAAATTAATGGAGGATGGTTTTTCCCGGGGCCATTTGACCACCAGGTCTTCTTTGGTGTAGATAAATTTATCCCGGGTATAATCCGAGAACTCATACTCTTTACCTAAAAATATAGCTTCCTCCGGGCAGGCCTCCTCACAGAAACCGCAGAAAATACAGCGTAGCTCGTTGATTTCATAAACCTTAGCGTATCTTTCGCCTTTTTCATTTTCAGCCGGCTCCATATAGATACAATCCACCGGACAGGCCGCGGCGCACAGCCCGCAGCAGACACATCTTTCCGAGCCGTCTTCGTATCTTTCCAGAAAGTGCAGTCCGCGGAACCGGGGATACATGGGAACTTTTTGCTTGGGATACTGGATGGTAACCGGTCTTTTAAACAGATGCTTGAAAGTCACCCACATCCCTTTGGAAATCAAAATTACCTGCTTTAGATATTCGAAAAACTGCTTCATCTTTCTCCCTTATCCTGTGATTATCGATTCCTTTTTGGCTTTTTCCGGCTCATAAATTTTGGCTCCAAAAAACTGGTTCACCGGTCCGTGTCCATGGCCCACCTGATACGACGCTTTCAAGGCCTGGGTAATATACTCTTTGGCTGAAATTACAGCACTGTATAAATCTAATCCCAAAGTCAAAAATCCGCAAATGGCCGCCGAGAATGTGCAGCCGGAGCCATGATTATTAGTGGTCATAATCCGGGGTGCCACCAGTTCCTGAAAGTTTTCGCCGTCATAGAAGACATCGATCGGTTTTCCTTCCAAATGCCCACCTTTGATTACCACAGCTTTGGGACCCATGTTTGCGATTCTTAAGGCGGCTTCCTTCATATCTTCCACAGAAGGGATTTTCAGGCCGGTCAAAACTTCGGTCTCCTTCAAATTGGGAGTAACCACTAAAGCTAAGGGGAAAATTTTATTTTTCAAATCATTTATGGCTTCCGGTTTGAGCAGATGGTCCCCGGATTTGGCTACCATGACCGGGTCAACCACCAAATTTTTCAGTTTGAATTTTTTTATACATTCAGCCACTGCTTCAATGATTTCTGAATTCGACAACATTCCGGTCTTAGCGGCTTCCACTTCGAAGTCATTGAAGACCGCTTCCATCTGGTCTCTGACCATCTGGGCCGGCAGTTCCTGCACGGATTTAACTCCTACTGTATTTTGAGCCGTAATTGCTGTAATCGCAGATGTTCCATATACTCCCAGAGAGGCAAAGGTCTTCAAATCGGCCTGGATTCCGGCACCGGCTCCGGAATCGCTTCCGGCAATGGTTAAGGCGACTTTTCTCATATTAACTTAGCTCCAGCATTCTCTCTAAAGCTAGCAAAGCCCCTTGCTTTATTTCCGGGTCAACTTCAATGATATTGACTTTGCCTAGATTATCCAGAGTATATAACAGATCTCCTAAAGTGGTTCTGAACATATTCACGCACATAGGGCAGGTCTGTCCGGTCAATTCTAAAATTTTCTTATCCGGGAACATATCTGCCAGACGGGAAATTAAATTGATTTCAGTTCCGATGGCAATTACCGAGCCGGAAGGGGCTTCGGTGACATAATTGACAATAAAATTGGTGGAGCCGGAGGCATCTGCCAAAGCCACGGTTTGCTCCGAGCATTCGGGGTGAACAACCACTAAAGCACCGGGATATTGCTCTCTTATTTTTTTGACATGCTCCGGGGTAAAATTAATATGCACATGGCAGTAACCTTTCCAGAGTATGACTTTGGCATTTCTGATTTTTTCAAGTTTATTTCCACCCAGCTCTTTTTTGGGGTCCCAGGTTATGATTTCATCTGCCGGAATTTTCAGGCGGTTGCAGCTATTTTTTCCTAAATGTTCATCCGGGAAGAAGAAAATCTTATCGCCTCGTTTAAATCCCCATTCGAAGGCCTTATGGGCATTGGAAGAAGTGCAGACCACTCCGTCATTTTCACCGCAAAATGCCTTTAAGCTGGCGGCGGAATTCATATAAGAGATGGGGATTACTTTGCTGTCAGAAAGGATAGATTTTAGCTCTCTCCAGGAGGATAAAACATCATCTATTTGTGCCATATCTGCCATAGGGCAGCCGGCTAAGAGGTTGGGTAAATAGACGATTTGTTCCGGGCGGCATAGGATGCGGGCGGATTCGGCCATAAAATGGACTCCGCAAAAGATGATATGCTGGGCTTCTTTTTCGTTGGCGGCTACTTTGGAGAGATAATAAGAGTCCCCGGTGTAATCTCCAAGAGGCACAAGCTCTTTTCTCTGGTAATGGTGGGTTAAAATCACCATCTTTTTCCCCAGATTGCGCTTATGCTCCTTAATCCGAGCAATGGCTTCGGCTTCGTTTACGGTCTTATATTCTCTGGGAACTACGGAATAGGATTGCATAATTTAGAGTTAACCCTCCTTACAGGTCTAATTAAATGAAATACGAAGGGAAAGTCAAGATTTTTAGGTAAGTTTATGGTTTAAATATAGTTGACAAATTGAGTTTCATTTATAAGATTGTTTCATAAAAAGCAGCAATCTCTTGACAAATATTCACTTGGTTAAGATTATACTAGCGTGGACAGATTAAATACGATTAATTATTCCACAAAAACAGAACGCATTTACAAGAGTGTAAAGCACCCACCGTATTATATCTGCATTAGAGATGAGTCCCTCGATTTCAAGGAATATCCAGCGGGGGAAGGTGTTAATGCAATTCACTCTTATCCCGCGATGTTTCATCCACGATTAGTAAGATGGGCCATTGAGAAATACTCTCGAAAAGGAGATTTAATCCTTGACCCGTTTGTTGGTTCGGGAGTTTCGGCAGTAGAATCGTCGATATCTGATCGTAAGTTTATAGGGTTCGATATAAATCCATTGGCACTACTCATATCCAGGGTACGCACAAATGGCTTGAAAACGGGTATTCTATTGCGCAACTTGTCCTCTGTTTTAGACAATTTTAGTGCGGTTAGGCCATCTCCTCAAAACTTTTCAAATATAGATTTTTGGTTTTCTAAAGACAGAATTGAATCTTTATCAAAACTACTCACACTTATAGAATCGCTTAGTGATAACAAGATTCAGGTTTTTTATAAAGTTGTACTCTCTGAAACCATCAGGGTAGTCTCTTTGACTAAGCCTCATGAGTTTAAGCTAACAAGACGTCAAAATCCATGCCCGACCCCGACTCTTGAAGTATTTAAAAAGATAGCACTAAAGAATATTGATGCACTTTCTAAATTTTATGCTTTTAGAAGAGCGAAATATAAGCCAATCATTCAAAGAATAGACCTTCTCAAAGAAAACCTTCCCTTGAAAGATGAGACTGTATCGCTTGTTGTAACATCTCCTCCTTATGGTGATTCTCAAACGACGGTGGCTTATGGACAGTTTTCGAGGCTTCCTCTGCAATGGTTGAACCTAGAGCACACATCAGACAAAGAGTCATTAGGAGCGAAGCCGGTACCAATTCAATCAGACCTGCCTTCAGAGTATCTCTATCAAGCATTGGAGTCAATCCAAAAATCTGATTCGAGAAGGGCACAGCAGGTGTATTCATTTTACAGAGACTTGTTCACATGCATGAAAAAAGTGATTGAGAAAGTGAAATTCAGGGGGTACTTAGTTTTCGTGGTAGGAAACAGAACTGTAAAAGGAGTACAATTACCAACTGACAAGATTTGTTCAGAATTATTACACTCACTTGGGTGCGACCACTTAGAGACTAGGTTCAGATTAATCGGTAACAAAAGAATGCCATCTAAAAATTCTCCTACTAACATTCCAGGAGAAAAATCTGCAACAATGAAGTATGAATATGTTGTAATTTGTAGAAGGAGTGCATGACTCTCCTTCAAATCCGAAAAAAATTTGGCGAATTGAAAAGAGGGGGATATATCCCGTCACAACGGAAAGGACCCACTGGAGTTGGCCATACACTCGAAAAAATCTTTGGGCTAAAAGAATCAAATATTGCCATCCCTGACCTAGGTGGAAGAGTTGAGCTTAAGGCTACGCGACGAAATGCAAGTAATCTATTAACGTTATTTACCTTTAACAGAGGTGTATGGAAGCTAAAGCATAAGGATTTAATTCATCAATATGGATACTTGGACAAAAATGGGAGAAGAGCGCTGTATTCTACTGTCTGGCCCGGAAAGACCAACCAGCAGGGGCTAACCATTTCCGCAAAAGGGGTCGATCAAACCGTAAACTTACTCGATAGAAATGGAGTCGTTCTTGCTAGTTGGGATATATACACCTTAGTCGGTAAAATGTTGAGCAAATTGGATAAATTACTCTTTGTTGTGGCTGACTCTAGATTCACAGATACAGGAAGCGAGCAATTCCATTATAATGAAGTTTATCTTCTCAAAGACCCTACTTCCAAGAGCTTTCTGCAAGCCATAGATCAATCGAAAATTGCGATTGACCTAAGAATGCATCTGAAACCGAAAGAAGTTGTTAGAAATCATGGGACTGGGATAAGAATCCATGAAATTGACATGCCGGCTTTATTTCAAAAGAGGGAGAGAATAGTCTAAAAATCTTATCTAGCACTAACCTGATTATACGCCAAATTCTCGGTCTTAGGAATCCAGCCCAGAGTATAATCAATCTTTTTCTTATACCCCAGAGCCATATTCCGGAACGGCTCCAAATCCTTCTTACAAACCAGCTTCATATTCACCTGATGAATCACCATAAAACTATCCCCGTAAATCTCAATATGCCTTTTCTCAAATAAGTGGGGGTTAAGCTCCACAAACTCCAGCAAAGCCAGCAAACTGGCATACTCACATTCCTCCGGAGTACCCTTATATTGCGCCCGAAAAACAATCCCCATATCCGGAATGGCAAACGATAAAACACCGTTAAATTTGGCTGAATTTTCATCCCTCCTCGTGGTGGCGTAAAAGAAACATTGCATGGCTCCTCCTATGGCTAGTCCCTCCGAATTTTGACTTGGTATTTTCATTTGCCATACTAAAAAGCAAAAGCTGTGCCATTTGAAATTTGGAAAGATTAGAGAGTTTACCTCGAAAGGTGGGTTGTAAGTAGTTGAACAGCCAGCTCTTACAGGAAGGTCAAAAGTTTCCCAAATAATCGGAAAAGCTCAAATTTCAACAATCACATAAATTTTGTGCAGGGAAGTTCATAGATGGTGCAAGAAAATGGTTCCCGCCTGAGGCGGGCTCACCATGAATTGCCTCGAAATCAGACCCTTTCCAGAGGGTCGAAAAGCTTTTTATACTCCTGCAAAGCAAAGCGGTCGGTCATCCCGGCAATATAATCACAGACCACCTGCATTCTGCCGGTATGCTTGAGCTTGTCTTTGGTGGAAGGTGGTAGTTGCTCCGGATTTTTGGCGTAAGTTTCGAATAATTCCCTCAATATCCTTTTGGCTTTATCCGACATCCGGATTACCCTATAATGGCGATACATATGGTTCATCAGGCAGAATTTTAACTTGGCATTCAGCTTTTTCAAAGGCTCCGAAAAAGTCAGAATATTTTCCGGGGCTTTACGGACATCTTCTAATGTTTTTATCCCGAATTTCCTGATTTTAGAACTGGTGGCTTCAATCAGATCGGTCACCTCCCAGTTGATCAGCATTCTGACGACTTGGGTCCTCCTCTGGGAGGGAGTAATATTCGGGTATTTCTTGCGGCAATCTGAAGACAGCTTTTTCCACAGCTCCACTTCGGCCAAGGTTTCTTCGGTCAAAACTCCGGAATAAAGCCCGTCATCGATATCATGGGCGTTGTAGGCGATTTCATCTGCCAGGTCCACCATTTGGGCTTCCAGGGTGGCTCTTTTTTTAGGGTAAAATCTAGCCGGGATGGGCCGGTTGTAAATAGACTCATGCTTGATAATCCCTTCCCGCACTTCATAGCATAAATTCAGACCCGGAAAATTGGGGTATTTTTCCTCCAGAATATCCACTACTCTCAAGGATTGTAAATTATGCTCAAACCCGCCATGCTCTTTCATAATCTCATTTAGGACTTCCTCCCCGGAGTGGCCGAAAGGGGTATGTCCTAAATCATGCACCAGAGCAATGGCTTCAGCCAAATCTTCATTCAATCTTAAAGTGCGGGCGATGGAGCGGGAGATCTGAGCAACTTCTATAGTGTGAGTCAATCTGGTTCTATAATGGTCTCCTTCATGATTGACAAAGACCTGGGTTTTATACTCTAATCTTCTGAAGGCAGTAGAGTGAATTATTCGGTCCCGGTCTCTCTGAAAATGGGTGCGGTAAGGATGCTCTTCTTCCGGATAAGCTCTCCCTTGGCTCTGTTTGGATTTCATAGCATAAGGAGCCAAAATCTGCTCTTCCTGTTCTTCTAATTGCAAGCGAAAGTTCTGTAAAGGTTTCATCTAGGTCTCTTCCTAATATAATAAAACCCTCAATGTATCATTTACCCCACTCCCAAGTCAAGCCGACTTTGTGGGTGGCATCTAAAACCGGGTGGTTGAAATAAGCATAATCAAATTTGAACTTTTCCCAATTGAAGCCAAATCCTAAAGAATAGCGGGATGGCTGGGACTGAAAGCCCAATCGAATAGTTAAATTTTCATTTATAAAAGTTTCCTGTCCTAAACGTATCTGGCTTTTGAAATCGGAATCATCATAGTAACCCAAATATAAGGCGATTTCTTTCAGGGGATAATAAGCCACCCCTAAATTATAATTAAGAGGAATTTTTTCTCCATCCTCTCCTAATTTGGGGTGATTAAAATTTTTGACTACTCCGCCCAGCTCAAGTTTTTCGATAAATTTATATCTGAAACCGGCGTCCAAACTGAAAGCTTTCATTTCCGGATAATTGGAAGAGGTGGATAAGATCAAATACTTAAAAGATAATCCGACTGAAAATTTATCCCTGAATTTGTAAGCCCCGGAAATTATCCCTATTTTCTCCTGATAAAAATCAGATTTTCCAAAAACTGAAAAACCTACACCCACACCCCAGGATTTTTTAGGGTATGCTGCACTCAAAGAGGTTTGGGAAAGTTCGGCTAAGCCATAAGCATTGGAATATCCTAAATAAGCTTGAGCTTTGGAAAGAAGAACCAAGCTAGCTGGATTTAAGAATACGGCATTGGAATTATCGCATAAACTTAAAAAAGCATTTCCCAGACTGATGGATTTGGAGTCGATTTCCTGGTCTTCAAAAGCTGCTTGTGCTCCGCTAAGATTCAAGAAAATTAAGGAAAGTATTACGATAAAGACTTTCATTTTTTTACTACGCTTAGGGCGGCTTTTTTAGATTCTTTATGCTCTCCGGTAATCTGCACAAACAGTATGTAAATCCCGGTTCGGACAATTTTTCCAGCATCATTTTTTCCATCCCAGACAGTATTTCCGCTTACGGCGGGCTGGTCATTTAGCAAACTCCTGACTAATCTTCCTTTCACATCATAAATTTTCAATGTCAGATTAGACCCTAAGGAGATTTGATATTCAACATTCAGTTCATCATCAAAGCCATCCCCATCCGGTGAAAAAGGATTGGGAGAAAGTTTCAGCTGAATGTTGCTGCTAAAAGTGGTATGAACGGAATTTTCTTTTCCGGGGGTTGCGCCTTGAGAATCAACACAGCGCCACCAATTAGAGGAGTCGCTGGCTTCTTTGTCATAATCAATTCTTTCCCAGGAAATGCCGTTTGGTGGTAATGTTCCATAAACCATCTGCTCGACTGAAAAACCCAAACTGTCTTTCAGAATTACCCCGTCATCGGAATTGTTTAATGTCTGCCAGGATTCAATTTGAATTACCGCTGAATTGACCTCCGGGTAGGTTGCTGAAAACTTGTTTCGGTCTTCTGTTAATATGACAAAAGTAGAAGGAGCAACTAAAAATTCCTCTGAAGAGATCAGGGACTGGTTATTTTTGTCACCGATGAACCAATTTTTAAGGTCAATAGTATTCTGACTGCGATTGTATAACTCTACCCATTCGGTTTGATTTTTAGATAAATCAGGAGCGGCCATTATCTCATTAATGACAATATCTGGCAGCTGACCACCAACTTTGAGGTCTAAAGAGTTCAAATTATTGTAGATCTTATCATCAGGTCCTAGTTCAAAATAAAGACGGTAATTTCCGGCCGGAAGATTCAAAGTAGCATTTAGCAAATAAGCTTGATTCAAATCTAGGCTGGGTATGTCTACCTGTGAAATTATTTTTTCTGATTCTTCCAAATTCTGGTCAAAGTTCAAATCGTTGTAAATATTCAGAAAATTGCCTTGAGAGGTAGCCGTTCCCAGATTTTGAATTTTTATTTCTAGGGTGAAATCGGTGTTGGGTAGAATGGGTGAGGTAAGGAGGAAAATTCCCTGAATGCTCAAATCGTTTTCCACGGGGGTGACGGAATTCACTTTGCCGGGAGTACTCCCAGACGCTAAGAGACATGCTGACCAGTTATTCAAGCTGTCACTTTCCGATGGATTTATTTTCTCCCAAGAGATTTTATCCCCAAAGTCTTTGTTCCAGGTAAAAGACTGCAGGTTGCCAAAGTTATCTACTAAACTCACGGTGCCACCGGAATTAGTCAAACCCATCTTGGCCTCCAGAGCCGTAAAATTTTCCATAGGGGAATCTCCCCAGACCCCCGAAGCATCTCCCCAGAAACCTTCAAAACTTGCAGAATCGCCGGCAGTGGTCAGTAATTTTCTTGCCAAGATTAAATAATTTTTTCCGTCCAGCAGAACCGAATTAGCAATTACGGTGGTATCGCTTCCTTCGATAAATTTCCAATCTTTTAAATCAATAGCAGAAGCGTCGGTGTTATACAACTCCACCCATTCTAAAGAGGTCAGAGAACCTGGCTCGTTGGCTAAAATTTCGTTGATAACGACCGCAGAGTCGGCTCGGCCGGCAATTAACAGAATAAATATAAAGCTGAATTTCTTAACAGAGTTTACCATCCCACTTCCAGTCTGATTCTTAGGTTTTGCACATCTAATCTCTCATCATCTGAATAGTTTTTGGAAACGTATTGAGCCAACAGAAAAAGATTTTGATTTAGTTTTAACCTTTCCTCTAAATAAAAATCAAATCTGGAATTATTCGGCTCCGCGAAATCAAAACTGGTGTATTTTATTCCGAATTTTACCAAAGAATTTTTGAACAACAGAAACTTGGCAATCAGTTGAACATTTCCCAAATCTGTTTTTTTCAGGACTTCATTTTTTCTTTTATAGCTGACTCTCAACTGTAAATCCAAATCATCCTTAAACTCGTATCTTCCCACAAACCTGGTAGTATTAATTTTTTCGCCAGCTGCACCCAGATTGAAATCCTCATTATAATTTACCAGTTTGCCAGAAAACTTGGGAGTAAATAAATAACCGATTCCTAAACGAAGTTTATTTTTATTAATCAAACTGCCGCCATCTCGCCATTGATTGAAAGCTCCTTCTCCCTTCAAGCGTGGAGTAATTTTCATCATTGAACTTAGATAAATACCATTTTCACCACTTTGTCTGGAACGGAAAGATAAATTCAAATTCTCCAAATCAATTGATTCATAATCGGGATTGGAATTTCCACCACCGGGAGGATAAATAAAATCAGCAGAATAACTCCAAAGAATACCTCTTAAGCTGTATCTTTCCTGCCGGATATGAAATTCACCTACTCCGCCTTTACCACCGCCGGATAAAAAAGCCGCCTCTCCGGAAAGGTTGAAATTTTCCTCCTGATATTCTCCGAATATGCTGGCACAGCTATTCTGGAAGCGATTGCTCTTATCTGAAATTCTCTGCCAGGAAAGAATAGGTCCGACTTTTAATCGGCTGAATTTAAATAGAAGCTCGCCTCCCACAATTTGGTCTTTGTAAACACCAAAGCGGTTTTCTGAATAGAGTATTGATGGATGAAATATTTGGTTCTGATAATTCAAAAAAATGCCATTGTAGCGGGTGAATAACGGGAAAATAAGGGTATTAGGAGCGGATAAGGTAGAAGCAGAGATAAAATTTAGATAAGAACGATAACCTATATTGACTCCTTTGCCTAATTTTTTTTGAAAATTGCCTAAAATTATATTGAGATTTTTAGCCGGAAGAAAATATTGTAAGCTCCTACGTCGAATTTGGGTTTGGTCGGTTTCATTCTGGGCTTCCAAATCAAAGCTAAAATTTCGATTTACTTTGGTCTTCAGATTAAAATAATTTTCAGTTAGCTCATTTTCATTTAATCTCTGCTGAAATTGCCAGATTAATTCTCCCTGGAATTCCTTGTCACTTTTTACCGGCGATTTTATAAATGCCGATAACTTTTCCTCTACCAGTTGATTTTCTGCCGAATCTCTCACATCAGAAAGCGAGATATCCGGAATTTGACTGACATCTTGCGAATCGACACTGCTCAAATCTATTTTTCGGCGCATCAAATCCAGAAGCTCCAGATACTGGTCAAAAGTCAATTCTTCCTGATTCAGTCCGTCTAACAAATCCTCTTCGGTTTGGTAAAATTCCGGAGAGATGGTCTGTGAATAGAGGTTTGCCGATAGCAACAAGCTCAAGCAAATTGAAAAAAGAAAAGCTCTCCCCATAGAAGAATCAAAATTAATTTAATGGTTACGCCATACTGTAAGTAAAAGATATTAAAGCTTGGTCTAATTATTTATGAAAATAATTGGAAAAAAGCAAGTGAAATGTCAAATAAAAAAAATGGGAATTAAGCAGATGGATATATGTTACTTCAAATTATACTTATCAATCTTCCGATACAAGGTTCTCTCCCCAATCCCCAAAATTTTTGCCGCCTTTCTTCTGTTTCCGGAAACCTGCTTCAAAATCTTGGCGATATGGACTTTCTCCAAATCCTCCAAGCTTTCTTCCGGTGCTACCTCCTGCACTCGGTAATCTTTGGCATCCGAGCCATAGATTTTTTCCGGTTTAAGACCGGAGAATTTGGAATTTCCAGCCGACTGTCCCAACAAAGCATTTTTGAGGGAGACAATTTCAGCCCTCAATCCGCTTAAGGCCTGAAAAATTAAGTCATGTTCCGCGGCTTGAGAAGTTTTTCCCGTCACCACCGGCAGTTGCCTGTTGGAGCTTTCTTGTTTTTCTATATACTCCAGAACATCCTGGATTTCAAGCTTTCTGCCGGAAGATAAGATGGCCCGGCTTTCGATAAAATTTTTCAGCTCCCGGACATTTCCGGGCCAGTGATATTTAAGCAGCAAATCCAAAGCCCCTTCGGTGATGCCAAAGTTTTCGTCTTTATTGTTCGTATTAATCTGACTGATAAAATAATGCACCAAAATAGGAATATCCTGAACTCTTTCTCTTAAGGGCGGAACCTCGATTTTCACCACCCCGATTCGGTAATATAAATCCCTTCTGAAACTACCCTCCTCCACAGCTGCGGTCAAATCTCTATTGGTGGCAGCCAGAACCCGGACATTGACTTTTATTTTTTGAGTGCCGCCCACCCGCATAATCTCCTTTTCTTCCAGAACTCTCAAAAGTTTCACCTGCACCGAGGGTTTAATCTCCCCGATTTCATCCAAAAAAATGGTTCCACCTTCAGCCAGCTCAAAAACCCCGGCTCTACGGCTGATGGCTCCGGTGAAAGCTCCTTTTTCATGTCCGAAAAGTTCTGATTCCAAAACCCCTTCAGCCAGAGCCCCGCAGTTGACCGCTATGAAGGGTTTATCCTTATGCAAGGAGTTTTTATGAATGGCCCGGGCAATCAATTCTTTGCCGGTACCGCTTTCTCCGGTTATCAGAACCGTAATATCCGTGGGAGCTATTTGCAGAACCGATTCCGCGATTTTCTTCAGTTGGGGAGATTTTCCCAAAAGCCCGCACTCGGCCAAAAACCTTTTCTCTTTGGCTAATTTTCTGATTTTAAAATTCAGCTCGTCCTCTTTCAAAGGATATTCAAAAGTATCATCGATGCCTAAGTTAGCCCAACTTTCTTTGGCATTCTGCGAAGAGATTGCAAGCAAAATATCGGTGGTGGGTAATTTACTAACAATTTTTTTGATTAATTTTTCAGCTGAAATATCCCTCAAATTTGAATCCAAAATCAAAAAATCAAAGTCATTTTCTTTCAATTTTTTCAAGCCCTCGGAGCCGGAGGAAGCTGTCTCAAAATTAGCTGAAATATTTTTTAAGTCGGCTTGAACATCCCGCAAAAACTCGGGATTATCACTGACAATTAAGATTTTCCCCAAAGCATCGGACATAGCTGGAAACTACTTTTTTCTTTTTTTGAAATTGTCGGCTAAAGCAAAATCCAATTGATGCTGTTCTTTATCCACCCGAATCACTTTAACCGAGACCTTATCTCCCAGACGGTAAACCTTTTTGGTATGCTTGCCAACCACCCGGTAGCCGGACTCATCATAAATATAATAATCATCATCGATGGAGGAAAGCCGGACCAACCCCTCCACCATTAGTTTCTGCAGACGGATAAAAAAACCGTAAGGGACCACTCCGGAAATCACTCCGTCGAAAACTTCCCCTAATTTATCCTGCATATACTGGACTTGCTTTAACTTGATAGTGGCTCTTTCAGCTTCTTCTGCGGTTTTTTCCCTTTCAGAAGCAATTTCCCCGATGCGAGGCAGACGTTTCATCAGAAAGTGATATCTCTCCGGGGTATATTGCCCTTTTTTAAGTTCTTTCAGCAGGCGGTGAACAATTAAATCCGGATATCTGCGAATGGGTGAGGTGAAATGGGTATAATGAGAAAAAGCCAGACCGAAATGCCCGATATTTTCCGGTTGATAGACCGCTTTTTTCAAAGAGCGCAACAGAAGCTCATTAATCAGAGGCTCTTCCGGCTTGCCTTTCACCTGTTTTAAAAATCTCTGCAGAAGACGGGGAGTGACCTTTTCTCCCAGGCCGGTTTTATAGCCCAATTGAGACACCAGTTCCGAAAAAGCTTTGAGCTTTTCCGGGTCCGGTTTGGCATGCACCCGGTATAAAAAAGGCATGGCTAAGCGGGTCACATGCAGAGCCACAGTCTTATTGGCCAGAAGCATAAACTCCTCGATCAAACGATGGCTGTCTAAGCGGGCGGCCTCGTAGATGTCTAAAATTTTCCCGGAAGAGTCCAAAATCACCTGGGCTTCCGGCAAATCAAAGTCCAAGCTTCCCTGGGCTTCTCTTTTTTTCAGAAGTTTTTGGGAGAGTTCCAGCATTTTTGCCAAATCTCCCTCTAACCCCTTCAACTGTGGGGTGCTCTTACCAGTGTCGAAGAAAGCCTGCACCTCTTCATAAGTTAATTTGGCTTTGCTTTCAATCACGGATTCGACAATCTGGTAATCCAGCACCTGACAGTTTTCATCTAACTCCATCAGACAGCTGTAGGTCAGATGCTCTTGCTTGGCTTTTAAACTGCAAATCTCATTGGACAATTTTTCAGGCAGCATCGGGATAACCCGGTCCACCAGATAGACCGAGGTCCCTCGAGCTAAAGCCTCTTTGTCTAAAGCAGAATTTTCTCTAACGTAAAAAGAGACATCCGCGATATGCACCCCCAAAAGCCAGTTTCCATTTTTCAATTTCTGGATGGAAACCGCATCGTCATGGTCCTTGGCGTTGATGGGGTCAACGGTAAAACAATTCAGTTTCCTGAAATCTTTTCTGTTTTCAATTTCTACCGGAGTAATGGCCGGCTCAATTCTCTCCACTTCTTTTATGACTGCTGGCGGAAAATCTAAGGGAAGCTGGAACTCCTTGATGATGGTCAAAATATCAATCCCTTTTTCCTCCGGAAAACCTATTATCTCAACAATTTTCCCTTCCGGGCTTAGATGAGGATCAGACCAGCTTTCAATCTCCACCACCACTTTTTGTCCCACCTGGGCCGAATTGAAAGATTCGGGAGGGATATAGATATCTCGGGTAATCTTGGGGTCATCCGGTTCTACGAAGCCGAAATATTTGGTTTTCTTCAAGGTCCCTATAATGGTAGATTTAGCCCTCTCCAGAACTTCAATTATGGTTCCCTGGGGAGATTTTCCGTTTCTTTTGCTCAAGACTCTGACTTTGACTTTATCACCATTCATAGCCGTTCCCATATTTTCAGAATGAATATAGATATCCGGTGACCCGTCATCCGGTATCACAAAGCCGAAACCTCCTTTAGTGGCCGCCAGTTTCCCAATCTTTAAGCTCAACTTATCCGGCAGACCCAAGCGGTTTTTCTTGAGCTTAATCAGATGCCCTTCCGAAATTAAATCCTTGACCTGGCTCCGGAAAGAGTGGTAATCGGCCTGAGAAATTTTCATTTCCCGGGCTAATTCTTTTATCTTGACCGGTCTATGGGTGAATTTTTTCAGGAACTCTAAGATCTGGGTTTTGGAAATTGACATGGGATTATGCTATTAACAATATAATACGCAAGGACGGTTGTCAAACAAAAAACCCAGAGCTTCTCTGGGTTTTTACCTGAGTATAAATCTTAAAGCTAAAGTTAGGAGCAGGAATCAGTAGGTTTTCTTGGATTTTTCCTTCTTTTCCATCTCGTTAAATTTCTTCATCAGTTCCCGGTACATCCGTTCAGATCTTTTGTACATCTCTTCGGCTTTTTGGTGCGATTCTTCCAGACGGGCTTTCAGTTCCTCCAGATCATCCTCTTTAAAATTTTTCTTATGCAATTTTTGCAATTTGTCGTTTAAGGTTTTCAGCTCCAGCTCCAAGTAAGGTTTTTGCAGGTTTTTATAAATTTGGGGCTGCCTTAATTCCATGATTTCGGCTCGCACCCGTCCTTCAAACCTATTTTGAAATAATAAGAACTTGGCTTGCTGTTCCGGGGAAAGCATTTTATCGATGCGGGTTAAAAACTGGACCCGGTCCTGCTCCATCTGCAAACGGTTTTGTTTTAATTTGGCCACAAGGTCTGAAATCTTCTTCTGGTCGTTATTCTCTAAACTTTTTTGCAGCTGGTCCAAAAGCTCCCTTCTGGTTTGCGAGTATTTTCCCTCGCTTTTCTGAAACTCCCGGTAAGCCGGCAAAAAGGAATTGGCCTGCTCTTCGGTTAAATCCAGAGTTTCCAAAAGTTTCCAGACCCTCAAACTTTCGACTTTCTCTTTCATTTTTCCAGGTTTATCCGGAGGAGTACCCGGTTCCGGGGACTCTGCCGGAAAAGGGGGTACTTCGGCAAAAGGGATACCTTCCGGAAAAAGTTGTTCATCTGAAAAAGGAAACATTTCAGGGAAAGTCGGCATTTCCAGCAAGAACGGTTCCACATCGATAATTACAGTATCTTCAATAACTGGTTCCTCCGGCAGAGTTGGCCACTCTTGAGCATACAGGGGGTAACCGGTGAACAAAATTAGGGCTAAGGTTAAAATCATATTTTTAAACATTTTTCCTCCTTATTTTATGTTAAGGTTGATATTTTTTATTTTGTTTTCTAAAGTTTCAAAATCGGAGGGGCTGAAATCGGCTAAAATTGTGGTTAAATCCTCATTCTGGTAATAATCTTTGGCCAACTGAATATATAGTTGGTCCAAGCTTTCATCTGTCTCCGGGGTTAATAGCTGGCTTAGCTCATACTCTGACAGATTCTCTTGGGCGGCTTCCTCAGAAGAAAGAGTTGCAGTATCTTTATTGGTCAAGCTGGTAATATCTTCCTTGAATAAGCTCCAGCCCAACAAAATTACCAAAACTGAAGCCAAACCAACTGCCATCCATTTGGGTCGGAAAAGTAAGATTCTGGAGGGTCGTCTTTGCTTTTCAATTTTTGAACGCACTCCCACTAAGAAATCAGATTCAGTAATTTTTACTTCCGAATATTTTTTATCTTGCTCTAAAATCTCCAGAGTAGATTTCAATTCCTGTAATTCTGCCTGACAGCCCGCACAGGTTACCAGATGCTGGTCTAATTTTTCTCTGACATCCGAGCTTAATTCCTCTGCTAAGTATTCGGATAATAGCTCTTGATATTTTTTACATTCTCTCATGGACTCACCTGTAAGCTTTAAGTTGTTTTTGTAATTTTTTCAAAGCCTGGAAATAGCTGGCTTTTAAAGACCCTTCGGTTTTACCCAGAACCTCTGACATCTGTCTATAAGGCATCTGGTCATAATAACGCAAGACAAAAACCGACCTCTGTTTTTTGGGTAAAGTCAAAACGGCCTTATCAATCGCCATAGTAATCTGATTCTGCTGCAGGTCTTCAGCCGGATTGTTTTTAGCCGGCAAAGTGTCCCCCAATTCAAATAAAGAAATGAAACTTCTGACTTTTCTCTGACGGACATGATTGAAACTCAAATTCAGAGCAATCCGGTATAGCCAGGTATAAAAGGCCGCTTCTCTTTTGAAATCTTTCAAATTATAATAGGCCTTCACGAACACCTCTTGGGCTAAATCCAGAGCATCCTCGTTATTTCTTATCATCCTGTAGACCAGATCATAAATTTTTTTTTGGTACTTCAAAACCAGCTGATTGAAACCTTGTTCTTCACCTCTCTGGAATTTCTCTATCAATTCCAGATCAGAATCTGGTACCATTTTCCTCTCTATTGATTTGGACACCAAAAGTGCCGACAGGTTTAAAGGTTTTTTGACTTCTTTAAAGAGAAAAGCTTATAATTTGATACTCTTCCATGTGCCGTTTTTGAATCTCCGGGATAGATAAAGGGAGGAAATCAAGATCGAGGCAAACATAGCCAGCCAGACTCCGTCGGTCTGGAAGTTCAACCATAAGCCCAAAATCACCGCCAGCGGAATCCTGACTCCCCACAGGGAAAATAAAGCCACAAACATGGGAGCTTTGGCATCCCCGGCTCCTCTCAAAGCTCCGGAGGCTACCATGGTTACGGCTATCAGGGGTTGAGCGATGGCGTTTACAATCAGATAATGAGAGCCGATTACAATCACGGTAGCATCACCCGTAAAAAATCCGATAACCTGTTTGGAAAAGACAATTAAGAGAATCCCTAAAACCGACATTATCCCGGCGGCAAATTTCATGGCCATCCAGCCGGATTTTTCCGCCCCCTGAGGATTTCCGGCACCTAAATTCTGCCCCACCAGGGTGGTAGCCGCAGTGGAAAAAGCCAAGCCGGGCATAAAGGAGAGGGCTTCTGTTGCCAGCCCAATAGTGTATGCTGAAATAGCTTTGGTGCTGTAAATGGTGTAAGATAAAATCTTATTCAAGCCGATCACCGAAAGTCTTAATATTAGCGCATGTATTGCTACCGGTAAACCAATCCCCACAATTTTTTTCATCATCTCTTTGTCAAAATGAAAAATTTTCCGGTGGTTTTTGGTGACGGCAAATCCCCATTTGTTAACAGTCCGCCAAGCCAGAAAAACCCCTATCCCTCTGGATAAGGTAGAAGCCAAAGCCGCACCGGCAGTCCCCATAGCCGGGAAAATGCCAGGGCCGTAAATGAAAAAATAATTTCCGATTATGTTCAATAAATTTATAGTTCCCAAAATATATAGATTGGATTTGCTCTTGCCCAAGCCCACCATAAGCCCGGAGAAGGTCATATTCAAAGTCAGAAAAATTGAACCGATTGAAATTATCTGCATATAAGAAGCGCCGATTTTGACTACTGTTTCTTCTCCTCCCATCCAGCGTAAAATTTGGGAAGGAAACAAAACTCCCATCAGAGTCAAAATCAATGCCAAAACTAAGGAGAGTAGAAAAGAGTTTTGAATCACCAGCTGCACTTTTTCTCTGGATTTTTCACCGGCATAGCGGGCCACCAAAGCGGTAGAGCCGACCGTCATTCCCATCATCACCATCAAGACCACGAAAATGGCGGAGTTGGCCAGACCGATGGCGGCGATATTTTCCTGCCCCAGAGCTCCTACCATTTTGATGTCCACCAGGGAAACCAAGGTCTGCAGAAAATAAGAGCTGACAATGGGCCAGGAGAGGTTCCAGACGTTTTTTAAAATACTTCCCTGGGTGTAGGTGTTTTTTTCAAAATCCATATAAAAAAAGACAAACCTATGGTTTGTCTTCTGTCAAGTAGATACGGGGGTTTAAAATTTTATTTTAAGATTTGCCCACCTTGAAGACAAACTGGATCTACAAACTTATGTTCAACCACCTTTAACGGTTCGCGTTTTTTACTCATTTCCATTTTGTTATTGAACATCAGAAACTTTTCCATCGACAAAAATGACCTTCAAATCCTTATAAATGTAAGTTATTTTTGACCCCAAGTCGACAATTTTTTCCGGCTTCCCCAATATTGCTTCAACCTCTTCTGGGGTTTGACCCAAAGAGATTGATTTTGTCTGAATTTCTTCCGATTCGCTCTCCTTCACCACAACTGGGTCTATGACTGCTTTCAAAGCTACAAGACTTAAAGTATCCAAATAACCTTTAGGAAATTCAAATTTTATGGCACCCTTATAGCGTTTCTGTTTCGTCGTCCCTTTTTCAACTACATCAAACATTTCACAGGTTAGTAGTTTCAGCATTACTTTATCATCCCCAACGTCAATATCGATTATATATACCTTTTCGCCCTCTTTAAAAACCCTGCTTTTCGTTTTTGCGTCGAAAAGTATAAAGCCACCTCCCTCCTTAATATCTCCACCATACTTTACTTTTGTAACTGAGAAAGTGGCGTCGGAAGACAAATCGGCCGTAATCCCTCCCTGTTTGACAATTAAAACAGTCCCCTGCTTTGTAATTCTATCTGGCGCAAGCGCAGCACGTTTGGACACAACATAGGTTGACTCAAGCTCCGCTTTAAGTCTGTCTTTCCATGTATCTGCCCAGGACGATGCAGTCAAAGACACAAAAAGAGTCAGTAGAGCCCAAAACGTTATGCCTTGTTTCATCTGCTCCTCCTTCTTTCTCTTTTTCTTTAATTTGTCTAGTTATTTGTAATTTGTCAAGAAAAATTGTTCACTTCGTAGGTGAAAATTTAATATGTCCCACCTTGGGGACAAGGTGGGTCTACTTTTATAGGGGGAGCGATTTAATCCCTTTTACTCTTCATTAAGACTTTGCTGTAATGATTCATATCCTCCAAAACCTTTCCGGTCCCTCTCACCACGCAGGTTAAAGGGTCATCCGCCACGTTCACCGGCAAATTAGCTTCCTCTCGCAATCTTTTATCCAATCCCTTGAGCAGCGCTCCACCGCCGGTCATGATAATCCCTTTATCTAAAATATCCGCGGCCAGCTCCGGAGGGGTTCTTTCCAGGGCCTGTTTGACCGCCTCAATAATCGCCTCCACCGGCTCTTTCAAGGCCTCTCTAATCTGCACCGAACTGACTTTCATAGTCTTGGGAACTCCGTTGACCAAATCTCTTCCTTTAATCTCCATAGACTCTTCTTTTTCCAGTTCAAAAGCAGAGCCGATTTTTATTTTGATATCCTCGGCGGTTCTTTCTCCAATCAGAAGATTAAAGTTTTTCTTCAGATACAGCATGATGGCTTCATCCATCTCATCCCCGGCAATCCGGATAGAAGTGTTGTTGACAATCCCGTTCAAGGCAATCACGGCGATTTCCGAAGTCCCTCCCCCGATATCGATGATCATATTGCCGGAAGGTGCCTCCACCTGTAACCCCACTCCAATGGCGGCCGCCATCGGCTCCTGAATCAGATAAACTTCTCTGGCACCGGCGTTTTCAGCCGAATCCCGCACCGCTCTTTTTTCCACTTCGGTAATTCCTGACGGAACCGAAATCACAATCCGGGGTTTCATCAAATATCTATGCTTAACCACCCGTTTGATAAAATCGGATAATAATCTTTCGGTGATTTCAAAATCGGCAATCACCCCGTCTTTCATAGGTCTGATAACTGCCATTTCTCCCGGGGTTCTTCCCACCATTTCTTTAGCGGCTTTGCCGATAGCCAGAACCTTTTTGGTTGCAACTTCAATAGCTACCACGGAAGGTTCATTCAGAACAATCCCCTCACCCCTGACAAACACCAGAGTGTTAGCGGTTCCTAAATCTATTCCAATGTCGTTGGATATTAAATCGAAAAGACCCATCCCCTCCTCCTATTTTTCTTCTTCTCCAAAGTAAATATATCTTTTAATCAAAGGGACCCAGTCGGACCATTTTTTATGGGGCTCCTTATCTCTTTTTATAATATAAGTCAAAGCTCCGGCTTTGGCATCCATTTCATCCGCAAAATGTAAAATGGTCGCTTCCAAGGTTTGGGGCACCACCGGTGAACCCATCTCCAATTCTCCCTGATGGGATAAAATCAGGTGCCGCAATTTTAAAGCCAGCTCGGCCGGAAATTCCGGCATCTCTTTTATTTTTTCATGCACCATCCGGTCCCCTTCCACGATATGCCCTAACAATCTTCCTTCATCGGTAAAATCGATGAAAGTGGAAATCTGATAAGAAGTAATTTTCCCCAAATCATGCAACAAAGCCCCGGCTAAAAGTAAATCCCTGTCCACCAAATCGTACATTTCAGAAGTTTTCTGGCAAATTTCCGCAATCTTCAAAGTATGTTCCAAAAGCCCTCCCAGATAATTGTGATGCCATAGTTTCCCTCCAGGGGCGACTTTTAATTTCTCCACAATCTTTTCATCGGCTAAAATCTTATCCATAAGAGCCCTCAGATGTGGGTTTTTAAGCGAAAAGGCTGTTTTTTTATACTCTTCTAAAAGCTCCTCCGGAGCTTTGTCCGCCACCGGTAAAAAGTCCTCCAAATCCACTTTTTCGCTGGGGACAGTCAAAATATCATCTACTTTGATTTGCAGGCTGTTTTTGTAACTGGAAGTAAACCCCTTGACTTTGACCACATCCCCGGCTTCAATTTGCCGGTCATATTCCAGGGCTCTGTCCCACAGCACGGCGTCAATTCTGCCGGATTTATCCCCCAGCTCCAATTTCAAAAAATTCTTCCCGTCGAACTCTTTGAGTTCCTTTTTCCTCAAGGCGAAGAATTCTGAAACTTCGGTTCCGGGTTTCAAATCTTTGACTAAAAGTTTTTTCATCGTAATCTCTTTAAAAAACAAAAATAAGCAAATTTTGAAGTCAAGGCAAGTGGCTTATCACTATTTAAAAAATTAAATTCTGAAACCAGCCATTCTTCTTTCTACATTTTAATTTCAAATAGCCGACTCAATAAAATAGTCTAATATGGAAGAAACCGAAAAATAAAGTATATTTTCAATGAACATGAAGATTTTACAGCGCTACGTTTTAAAAGAGCACATAGGGCCATTTATATTCGGCTTAGCCATAATCACTTTTGTGCTGGTGATGGAGTTCATCTTAGAAATTTTAAATCTAATCATCACCCGGGGGCTTTCAGCTTTCACTATCCTAGAAGTATTTGTTTTAAACTTGGCCTGGATGCTGGCTTTAGCAGTACCCATGGCGGTTCTGGTAGCTACCCTGATGGCTTTCGGCCGACTGTCGGCTGACAATGAAATTTTGGCTCTGAAGGCCAACGGGGTCAGCTTATATAAATTAGTCCTGCCGGTGATTATCAGTTCCATTTTGCTTGGGGTAGGAATGATATTTTTTAACAATTCAGTCTTACCGGAAGCCAACCACCAAGCCCGGCTTTTGATGACTGACATCCATCAGAAAAGACCCACTTTGAATATCAAAGAAGGGGTCTTTATGACCGATATCCCCGGGTATCATATTCTCATCAAAAAGATTGACCCCAAGTCTTCCGAAATCGAAGGAGTCACTATCTATGAACAAAAAGACCGATATTATCCCCGAACCATTTTAGCCGAAAAAGGAAAAATCGAGTTCAGTTCCGACCGGAACACCCTGATACTTACCCTGCACAATGGAGAAGTGCATGAGATGGATGAAGCCCAGTTAGGGCAATACCGCCGGCTTACTTTTGATAAGCAGATTCTGTTTTTCCCAGAGATCGGCAGTAAGTTAACCAGGTCTTCCTCCGATTTCCGCACCGACCGGGAGATGAGCGCGGGTATGATGAAAAAAGAGGTGGATAAGATCAGACCGGAGATTTCCTTTCAAGAGAAACAACTCAAAGAGTTGACTAAAGCATCTATCAATTCAGTTTTGTCTCCCGGCTCTGCCACTTCAACTCAGACAAGCCCGGAACAATTAGTTATTAATAGTTTCAGAAGGCAGCAAGACCTTTTAAGGGAAATCCAGACCATCCATTTCAATCTCAAAGATGCCAAAAAAAGAATCAACTCTTTCCTGGTGGAAATTCATAAAAAATATTCCATTCCGGTGGCCTGTCTGGTGTTTGTACTTCTGGGTGCCCCTTTGGGAATTATGGCTAAGAGAGGGGGTATGGTGATTGCCCTAAGTCTATCTTTGGGATTCTTCATATTATACTGGGCTTTTTTAATCGCCGGAGAAGAATTGGCTGACCGACAGATAATATCTGCTTTCTGGGCTATGTGGTCAGCCAATTTTTTGATCGGAACCGCCGGACTGCTTCTTTTCATCAAAACCTACAAAGAAGCCAGGTTTATCTCCTGGGAGTGGCTGGAGAAAATCGTTCCCCAAAGATTGCGAAAATATATCTTACCTTAATATCCGGATTGTCTTATCTTGGGAGAATTAAAATAATGAGAGATTAGCATAATAAGGGAGAAGCTTTTTTGAAAATTTTAGACCGCTATCTAGTAAGCCAGTTTTTGAAAGTTCTTTTATTCAGCCTGCTGGCTTTATCGGTCATCTTCATTTTAGTGAATCTAATCGAGCAGATAGATTATTTCATAGACCGCAGAGCCCAATTCCCGGATGTAACCCAATATTATTTGTACTCCCTGCCGGAAGTCTTAGCCTTAGTCATTCCGGTAGCCATGCTTTTGTCCACTTTATTTTCCGTGGGAGTTTTAAGCAAAAATAATGAAATCACAGCCCTGAAATCCTCCGGCCACAGTTTATACCGCATACTGGCTCCCCTGTATATTTTGGCCCTGCTAATCTCTCTTTTGGTAATCCTGTTTAAGGGATATGTGGTTCCTTATGCCAACCAGAAAAAAGTGGCCATTAAAAAAATCAAATTCGAAAAAATCTACTCACCGGAACAGGCCCAGATAATCGACCTTTTTGCCCAGGGAGAGGGGGGCTGGATTTTCCATTTCAAAATCTGGGATACCAGATCGAAACAGGGAACCGACGGTCTGTTCCAGAGATTTGAGGATGAGAAATTGGTGGAATGGCTGGAAGCCCAGAATGTGGTCTGGAAAAATCCGGGCTGGCTTTTGGAAAAGGGAAGAGTCAGGGTTTTCGAAGATACTTCATTTCAAGCCGAGAAATATGAGACCTTTTCTTCCTGGGTTAGGTTCGACCTGAAAGCCAAGCCGGAGCTTTTTTCCCGGGAGCAGAAGACCCCGGACCAGATGAATTTAAGAGAATTATCCGGTTACATAAAGCTCAGGCAGAAATCGGGCAAAGACGTGACCAAAGAGGTGGTGAATAAATATGTTTTATTTTCCTTTTCCCTGCTCAATTTTATCATTGTCTTGTTCGGAGCTCCCTTGGCAGCCCACCCCCGCCGGAGCGGCCTGGCTTTCAATTTCGGAGTTACTGTCATCGTCGGATTCATTTATTATATCTTGTTTAAGGTAGGACAGTCGTTCGGTTACAATCAGAAACTGCCTCCCTGGCTTTCAGCCTGGGGAGGAAATATAATTTTTGGAATTCTGGGACTGGGAGTTCTGTTTAAAGCCCGAAAGTAATTTCAAGGAGAACTAAAAAGCCAACTGCCACTGAATTACCAATTCATTATTATCCACTTCATTTGATTCCTCGGTTACCAAAGTATAATTAGCCGCTATTTTAGTTCCTTCTCCTTTTAAGAAATAATTGAAGCCCAATGTGGTGATATACATTTTATCCTTCATATTATTTTTGGAGGGTTCCCAGATTTCTCCTCTGACACAAGCTTGAAAATTTTTAGCAATCACATAAGCTCCTTGCAGATATAAACCCCATCTTTCTAAAGAGCTATCTTTACCAGCCTGGTATTCTGATTGTAACGCCAGATTCTTATAGTTAAATTTTAATTCGGCAGCGGTTCTTTCAGTGACACCGCTGGGTTGTCGGCCCCTATAGATGGAACCGCCGAAGTTAATATATGGATTTGGTTTGATTAAAACTCGGCCCATCCAGTCTTTCTTTTCATTGTTATCAGCGGTATTTTGGCCAGAGCCGTTAATCAAACCCAAAGCATACTCGATATATTTATGATTGTAACCTAACTCTATGCCCACGTCTCTTTTGGTTCCAAAAGTTTTTCCCAAAAGCGAACGCTCTACAAAAACTAGTTTACTGTTAGAAAGGCGACCGTCAAAATTTTGGGGGTACTTAAATTGTCCGAATTTGATATCCAGATAGGGTATATATTGCAAAGAAACGTAGGCATCTTGTACAATTTTACTGGCCAAAGAGACCGGTTCCACCATAAAAACCCAGTTAATCTTTTTTTCGTTTAAACTCCCTTCCAGTTTGATTTCACCTCTTTTGGCCAAAAATCCGGAATAAACTTTACTCTCGCTATAGACCGAAATACGACTTGTCCCAAAAATAGTTCCTCTTATATGTAGTAGAATATGAAGCTCAACCGGATATTCTCCCTTGACCAATTCCACAGCCCCAAGCGGAATGGCGAGTGAAAAAAGTGCAAAAGCTATTAAGAAGATTTTAAATAAGGTCATTATCTCCCCCTCTGATAAATTCGACCCAAAAAGCTAAAGGTTAAGTCCCCAGCTCCCAGGAAGCCAGATATTTTTTCTGTTCCGGAGTCAGTTTATCTATTTTCACTCCCATAGCTTCTAATTTCAACCGGGCGATTCTCTGGTCAATCTCTTCCGGCACCGGATAAACTTTCCTTTGTAATTTGCTACCGCTTTCTGCCAAAAACCTGGCTGCCAGGGCTTGGTTGGCAAAAGACATATCCATCACCGTGGCGGGATGCCCTTCGGCTGCAGCCAAATTGATTAATCTGCCGTCTCCTAAAAGATTAATTCTTTTTCCGTTTCTTAAAGTGAATTCCTCCACGAACTCCCGGGTCTTTCTTTTGGACTTGGAAATTTTCTTCAAACCGTCAATATCAATCTCCACATTAAAATGACCGGAATTAGCCACGATAGCTCCGTCTTTCATCTTCAAGAAATGTTCTTTTCTGATAACCGATACATCTCCGGTAACGGTCACAAATAAATCCCCGATTTTAGCCGCCTCACCTATAGGAATGACTTTATACCCATCCATCACCGCTTCCAAAGCCTTCAAAGGGTCAACTTCGGTCACAATCACATCTGCTCCCATCCCTCTGGCTCTGGAAGCAAATCCCCGACCACACCAGCCATAACCGCAGACCACCACTTTCAAACCGGCAAATAAAATATTAGTGGCTCTTAAAATTCCATCCAGAGTGGACTGCCCGGTTCCATACCT
>Ga0326597_10002045_pt1 | contig 30848 bp, 24 predicted proteins | sample RVTome_12_FD_203789 | JGI IMG/M metagenome (GOLD analysis project Ga0326597, IMG submission 203789) | Soil microbial communities from uranium-contaminated site in the Upper Colorado River Basin, Wyoming, United States - RVT100D185 | ecosystem: Environmental > Terrestrial > Soil > Contaminated >...
GGGAATAATCGGTGTAGTGCAGGTCGTTCGATGCCAAGCCTAGCAGGGCGTCCCAAAAACTCTGGCGCGCGAACAGAGCCTTGCGTGAAGCTACTTCGCGGGGCAGATCAAGCGTCTCCTGGCCGCGCCGGAACCGCATCATGAAGCAAAGCTCTGCATCGAAGGGCCGCGACGGCTCGGCGTGCGGGACCGCTTCGAGGACGGCTTCCAGTTCTGCCGCTGCGATTTCCAGGCCCTCCCAACGATAGCGGTACTCACCCGTAGAGACCGTGCCGACTCGCATCATCTGCTGAATGCGTCCGGCGTCGGTTCCCAGCACCGGCAGCATCACCTCGACCAGTTCATGCAAGGTAAAGTCGCGCTGCACCACATGCGCGACCGATACGTAGTCGGCCGCTTCCGAGACCAACTTCACGCGTATCTTTTCCGTACTCATGGTTCCTTCGTGGTCTTGGTAGCCACTGCACGCATTTAGTGCCGTGGGATTGTTTCCGACTCAAAGCTAACTGCCCACGGCACAGACATCGTGCCGTGGCTACTTCCCTAAAATTTGTTTGGCTATTCTAACACCACTCTCATGTGGCGGCGACCCACTTGGACGACCAATTCATTCGTACTGAGCATGTATAGAGGCTCCCGCCATCGCTGGCCGTTGATCGAAACTGCTCCTTCTCGGATTTTGCGGCCTGCTTCGCTCACCGATGAAGCCAACCCCAAAGTTGCTAGAAGGCGATCCAGTTTGATGGGGTATGCAACAACAACGTCAAATCCATGAGAAGCGTCGCGAATCCTGAATGCCTCAACTGCTAAGGAGCGAGTATCCATTTCCGCCGGCTGCTTTCGCTCCTGGAAGACGCGGACGAACTCCTTTCGAGCCTCAAACGCAGCTTGCTCTGAATGAAAGTCGGATACGATTTTTTGAGCCAATTCGGCTTTGGTTTCTATGGGATTTACAAATCCGGATTTGGCCAATTCACGCATATCGGCAATTTCTTTGACGCTCAAGTCGGTCAGCAGCTCGTAGTAGCGGTACATCATCTCGTCGGAGATGGACATAATCTTGCCGAACATCTCGCCGGGCGGGTCTTTGATGCCGATGGCATTGCCCAGCGACTTGCTCATCTTGTTGACCCCGTCGGTGCCTTCCAGGATGGGCGTGGTCATGACCACCTGTGAGGACTGCCCGTATTCTCGCTGCAAGTCGCGGCCCATCAGGAGATTAAATTTCTGGTCCGTGCCGCCAAGTTCAACATCGGCCTCGAGCGCCACGGAATCGTACCCCTGGAGCACAGGGTAGAGCAGTTCGTGCAGAGAGATCGGAATCCCGCCCTTGTATCGGGTAGAGAAATCGTCACGCTCAAGGAGTCGCGCGACCGTGTATTTGGAGCACAGGCGCACCAGATCCGCAGAGCTTAATTTCGAGAGCCATCGGCTATTGAAATCGACACGGGTCTTCTCTGGATCGAGAATCTTGAAGACCTGCTCTTTGTAAGTCTCGGCGTTGGCAGCGACCTCTGCTTCAGTCAATTGCGGACGGGTCACACTGCGTCCGGACGGGTCCCCGATACGGGCTGTAAAATCGCCGATCATGAAGATGACCGTATGCCCCAAGTCCTGGAAATGTTTTAGCTTGCGCAACAGAACGGTATGTCCAAGATGCAAATCCGGTGCCGTGGGATCAAAGCCCGCTTTTACGATGAGGGGTTTGTTTGCCGCGCGAGAATGAGCAAGCTTCTTCCAGAGTTCCTCTTCGCGGATGATCTCGACCGCGCCTTTGCGCAGGTACTCTATCTGTCGTTCGATCTCCGGGTCCGCCGGTGTGGCCGGTTTTTCATCGCGCATAGCAGGCTGATTATATCATTCGCGAACGCCACGCTGCCTGATCGCAGAGGTCGGCACGCGCTTGTGATAACGGGGGCGACGATGCAGGAAATCTACCGCGGCGCGGCACCCGACGCGGCACTCGGGGCAACAGTCGATGCCGCGGGTGGAGCCGGCATCGGGCGCGACATATAGATGGCAAAGCACGGGCTCGCACGCAACTCGCTGAATGAATGCGGAGCCGCCGCAGCCGCCTCTGCGTACTGCTTGCTGTATTTCTCTTGCAAGGCTTCGTCGCCGGTCTGCTGGGCCAGTTGATTCAGCATCCGCAGGCTGTCCTGGATAGTCACTTCGCGTTCGATGGCGGGATAGATCTCTCGATCCTGGCGATACCAGGCGATGGCTTCTTCGAGATACGGGATCGCATCCTTCCGCTTCGTCGCGAGGCCGGTCATGCCGAGGTTGAGCAGCGCGCGGCCGTAGACGCGGTATTCTCCGTTGCGCCGGGCCACCTCGAGCGCCTGCTGGAGCGTGTTCCAAGCGTTGGTGTAATCGCTGTGCCGCAGATAGCCGTTGCCAAGATTCATCAACGCGTTCGCCTCCCATGTTCCCCGGCCGATTTTGCGGAAGATAGCCAGTGCCTGCTGCGAATAGGCCAGCGACTTATCCGGCTGACCCAGCCACACGTACGTGTTTCCGAGATTGAGCCGGAGCAACCCTTTATAGAGATCGGCAGGCATAGTGTCGGCGTGCGCGATGCCCTCGTTGTAAGCCTGGATGGCCTCATCGGGCCTGCCCAGGCGAATCAGCGTGGAACCGATGTTGACCTTGGCCGAGGCCTGCAAGCGAACGTCTTTGATCTCCTGTGCCAACGCATAGCTCCTGTTCAGCCGATCGAGCGACGTCTGGTACAATTCCTTCGCCTTTTCCCAGTTAAGATGATCTCCGCACTCGATCTCACCCTGGTTGGTGAAGTGTGCTCCTTCGATGCGCAGCTTGCGGGCTTCAAACCTCTTGTAGAGATTTTCATCTCCGCTCAGTCGCCGGTACATATTAAAGAGTTTTTCAAATCGCTCGTTGCTCGCCTCCAGATCACCGTAGCCCGGTCCAAAGTAAATGCTCACGGCGCCAAACCGGCCCAAGATGTCAAACTCGCGGTCGATATCTGCGATCACCGCCTCCAGCCGCGGCTTGATCCGCGCCAGATTCGCTTTCAGTATCTCCTCGGCGCGAGCGTTTTCGCCCCGTTCCAGTTGCCAGAGCAGGATGCGTATAAAAGCGGGGTCGTCTTCCGACATCGTCGGGGGCGTGGGGCGGCCTTGCCCATGAGCAGAAGCGGCGGCCAGCAGGATCGACAGGATCAGTGTCACTGCTTCCGTTGGAATCCTATGCAGCTTGCGGTTCGATATACCCATGTAGTTTCCCCTAGTTGATCCAGCGGTCGGGACCCTGATCGTCGCGGTCGTGCTTGTTCATGTAAACCTTGAACTGGCGTTGCAGCCTATGGCGGCACCAGCGGTAGTACCGGTTGCGAAAGTCAAAGTAGTATGGCCGGCCGCGAAGGTACAGAAAACCAAACACCAGCCCGCCGAGGTGCGCCACATGACTGATCGCGCCCCCGGGCATGGAAAGCGCGGAGAGAAATGCGATGCCGCCCATGATCATCACGAAATATTTCGCCGGAACCGGAAACAAGAAATAGATGAGAATCGGGCGGTCGGGAAAGAGCATGCCATAAGCCATCAGGATTCCGTAGATGGCGCCCGATGCGCCGAGCGTCGGGACCAATGACGATGGGCTCACCAACACCACCGTCAGGCCGGCCCCGACGCCGGTCAAAAAATAGTAGAACAGAAAGCGCCGAGTTCCCCAAGTTCGTTCCAGCTCGCAGCCGAACATCCACAACGCCAGCATGTTGAATAAAATATGGAATATGCCGCCGTGCAGGAATAGGTAGGTAACCGGCTGCCAGATGGCAAATTGATGGGTGAGCGAGTACGGCGTAAGCATCAGCCAGCGCATGGCCATGCCCAATCCTGCGGCCTGCGCCAGGATCGAAACGACGAACGCTGCGACATTGGCGATCAGTAGTTTTTTTACGGCTGGCGTGATTCCGTAACCGAAGCCAAAATCCACTGTCGTCCGGTAGGTTCGATAGGCCATGATCGCACCGCTGCTTTCAGGATAGAAAACTACGCCGGAAATGTCCAGCCAAGGCTCGTCTTTGTGCCCTCTGGGCGCAGCCGGGTATCATGCTAGCATGGAGACTGGAAATAAAATTCGATTCTGGACGTAGCTTCGGCCGACCGTAAAGGCGTCCAAGGCTGGGGCACCCGCGGACAACAAGATGCCGGATCATTACATTGAATTTCAGCATGTCACGAAAGCGTTCGGAGACAACCGCGTGCTTCAGGACGTCAGCTTTTTTGTGGATCCCGGGGAGACACTCGTGATCATGGGCCGGAGCGGAGTGGGAAAGTCCGTGACGCTACAACACATCATGGGCTTCCTCAAACCGAATGAGGGCCGCGTGATCGTCGCTGGAGAGGACATCACGGACTATCACGAGAGCGAACTGGAATTGATTCGAAGGAAAGTGACGATGGTGTTCCAGTCCGGAGCGCTTTTTGATTCGCTCACGATCTTTGAGAATGTTGCCTTCCCTCTGCGGGAGCAGCGCAACTGGACCGAGGAGCACGTTGAAGAGATCGTCCTGGGCCTGCTGGATTTGCTGGAAATTCGCGAGCTGGCGGACTCGCTCCCCTCGCGACTAAGCACCGGGATGAAGCGGGCTGCAGCCATTGCGCGGGCGCTGGCGGCCCAGCCGGAGGCGGTCCTCTACGACGAGCCCACCACGATGGTAGACCCGCTGATGGCGCATCACATTGGCGATCTGATCAAGAAGCTCAAATATCAACTCAAGCTGACATCGGTGGTGGTAACCCACGACACGCGGCTGGCCCGGAAGCTAGCCGACCGGGTGATGTTTTTGGAGGGCGGGCAAGCGATTTTCTTCGGAACCGTTCAGGAACTCTCCGCTAGTGCTGACCCATTCATTCAGGAATTTCTGCAACAGGATGAGCTCCATCTCCTGGCGGGGTAATCGCCGCGCAATCATCGAACAGTTTGGTGCGCCTCCGAGCACCCGATGGGCAGGTCATTCGCTGCGGGCGCGTCTGTTTCTTCCCTGCTGCACTCTTTCTATTTTTTCCTGGCCTTCTTGAATATGAGCGCTTTCAACTCCGCTTGATCCGGATTCAGCAGAGCTTTCACGCGTTCGGTGTTGACTCCAGCCACGATGATGTCTCCGATCTCGGCATTCACCTCGTCATAAATTCCCAGAGCCTGCATTCCTTTCGTCTGCTTGTCATTGTCGTCGGTGGGGTTCACATAGTGGACCGAGTGGCTCTTGTAGCGATGAAGCAGAAACACATGAATCAAGGTCATGATGCGCTTCTTCCGGAATCTTTCCGCGAATGTGTTCTGATCGCGAATGGACAAAATATTCTTGCCTCGAAGATCCTGGATGGAAGCGAAGACGACGTCGGCGATCTTGGCATTCGATTCATCGAGAACATTCAGCTCCAGCAAATCGGAGCCGGCCTGATGCGGTCGCAGTTCTACGCGCAAGCTCTCGGCAATCTTGTAATGTTTCGACCAGAGCTCAATCCAGCCTTCGAGCAGCTTGGGCGGAACTTCGGTCTGGACCAGGTGCTGGTGTTGCGTGGAACCCTTGCCCATCGCCTTCGTTGTGGCTGTACGACCGGAGGTTGCCATCAAGGCTGCGTCGGCACGAGGTCCGCCGACCAATGTCTGCGGCGTCTTATAAGGAGAATCGAGCAGTCTCAATTTTCGCTGCAACCGGGCCAAGGCCAGCATTCCGTCTTCCAGCAGAGCTGTGGCAAACTCTTCCGACGCCAGTCCATCTATCTGGTGACCGCCGTAGGTGATGAAGTTGAATACGAACCCGAGCTTGCCTAATTCTTCCGGAAAGGCGGCCATCTCGTCCTCGCTCATTCCCGTGGTGTCCCAGTTGAAAGACGGGGACAGATTGTAGGCCAGCATCTTGTCGGGATATTTCGCATGGATGGCGTCGGCAAACTCCCTCGCGTCGGCCAGTTCTGCTGTCGCCGTTTCCATCCACAGCAAGTCCGCGAAGGGAGCGACGGCGAGCGATTTTGCGATGGCATACTCCTTGCCGCCCTCGACTTGATAGTAACCCTCCGGCGTTCGTGACAACTCACAATCCCAAGATGTCTCGATCCCCATCGACTTCGCCTTCTTGCTAGCCTCGTACACGGATGCGGTTCTGGCGAACGCGAGCCAATCTTCCACGGTCAATTCGTGCCGCCTTCCTTCCTCGATCTGGAATTCCATCACATCCGCCACGGCTTCAGCATAGGTCTTGAGACCCGATTTCGCTTCCCACGTTTCGACGAACTTCGTCACAGCGTTATCCAGGGATTGGGTAACGCCCCGGCTCCCCCGTTCCTTCAATGCCTTGATGTTTTCATCCAGATGAGCCATCAGGCCAACCTGCTGAAACCATTCGAAAGCTTCTTTGTATTCGAATTCGGAAATCTTGTAGAGCAGGTGCCCGTTGACTTCTGCAATTCCCTGGTCGTGAAATCTCTTCAGAATCGCGAGATAGCAGTTCTTGTAGCCGGGCAGGTCCGTCTTCGTCGCGCCGAGCATGAAAGGATGATCCCGCTCATCGCCCCGCCCATCCAGAAGAGTTGCCGCTTCGGCATCGGTACGCGCGACGATAATCCCTGGCACTCCCATCAGATCGAGCTGAAACCGCGCAGCGTTTAATCTCTTGATCTGTTCATCAACCGGAACCAGGACCTTGCCCCCTTGATGCCCGCATTTCTTGGTGCCTGGTTTTTGGTCCTCGATATGGTATCCGGCCACTCCGGCTTCCACGAACCGGCGGATCAGGTTTCTGACATGGGGATCGCCGCCGTGCCCGGTGTCCGCATCGGCGATGATCCACGGACGGTAATCATACTTGGGTACAGACCGCCGCTCTCTGTCCGTCATTCTGGAGCGCAGAAACTTTTGATTCCTGTCTGCAGCCAGCAGCGCACGGACAATCGTGGCGGCCTCATCGGGCACTTGGCTGAGCGGGTAACTTGCCAGATCGGGGCCTGGGTCCTCCGTAGTCGAACCCTTGGCGGAGGTCGCCCAGCCGCCGAGATAGATCCCTTCGATACCCATCCGTCTAATCATCACGGCCTGCCCCGGTGAGTAGGGACCAAAGGTCGTGATCTGCTTTCGCTTGGAAAATAGCTCCCGCAAGCGGTCGTAGAACTCCTCCGAAGCGTCTCGTGCCACGGGATACTCCGCTCGAATCGTTCCGCGCTGCTGGACGACTTGGTCAGGCGAATAGAGACGTGTAATCTGTTTGAATCGCGGGCCTTCAAACCATCTCTTCATTTCCTGAACTTCGGTTTTAAACAAAGCCATTTCGTCTTTCACCACGGATTTCATCTGCCGTCGAGGGGGGATTCCCGGCTTTGGTGTAAACTGTTTTTCATTTTTCTTTGAAACAAGCATAGCGCGATAGATCCTCTTGTTGGCCGCCTGCAATTCGTCGGTTCTTCGTTAGCCGTGTGGATCGGCGGGAATCGAGAAACCCAGCCGCCGGTCACTCCCTGATCGGTAGTCACTCTCGAATGCACCCGCCCGGCACACCGTCAATCCAGATACGGATAAGCCGGCAAGGTGAGAAACTGCACAAACTCCTGGCTGGTCATGATTTCGTCGAACAATTTACTGGCCCGTTCAAACTGACTGGCGCTGTAATTCTTCTCGCCTGCCGAGGAACGGATCTTTCCAAGTTCTTCTTGAAGCAGTGCGCGGGCGAGATCCACCGTAATTTTCCGTCCATCCGGAAGGCTGGCCCCGTGGCGAATCCATTGCCAGACCTGCGCGCGGGAGATCTCCGCCGTCGCCGCATCCTCCATCAGGTGGTAGAGCGGAACACATCCGGTCCCGCGTAGCCACGCCTCCAGATACTGCACTCCGACGCGCAGGTTGGTGCGCAGGCCGGCATCGGTAATCGATCCGCGAGGGACTTTCAATAGATCAGCCGCTGTTACGCTGACGTCCTCTCGGAGACGGTGAATCTGATTGGAGCCGGGCATATCCTGATCGAACACTTCCTTGGCGAGGGGCACCAGGCCCGGATGCGCAACCCAGGTTCCGTCATGTCCGTCGGCGACTTCCCGCTCCTTGTCATCGAGCACCTTGGCAATCGCCTGCGCATTCGCCTCGGGGTCGCTCTTGATGGGAATCTGTGCTGCCATGCCGCCGATGGCATGCGCGCCGCGGCGGTGGCATGTTTGGATGGACAGCAGCGAGTAACTCCGCAGGAAATGCCGCGTCATGGTTACCTGCGCCCGGTCCGGCAAAACGAATTTCGGATACTTGTAAAATTTCTTGATGAAACTGAAAATGTAGTCCCACCGGCCGCAATTCAGACCAGCCGAGTGCTCCCGCAGCTCGTAGAGGATTTCGTCCATCTCGAAGGCCGCGAGGATCGTCTCGATCAGCACCGTGGCCTTGATCGTGCCGCGGGGAATACCCAACTCCTGCTGCGCCATCACAAACACATCGTTCCAAAGCCGCGCCTCACGATGGCTTTCCAACTTAGGCAGATAAAAATACGGGCCAGTTCCCTTGGCGATGAGGGCTTTGGCATTGTGGAAAAAGAAAAGACCAAAATCGAACAGCGATGCCGATACCGGCTTACCGTCAATCTCCAGGTGCTTTTCGATCAGGTGCCAGCCGCGCGGACGTACCAGAAGCGCTGCCAGCGGCGGGCGCAATTCGTAGGCGGCGCCCTCTGGGCTCACAAATCGAATCGTGCCCCGAATCGCGTCCCGCAGGTTCAACTGTCCCTGGATGGTCGCCTCCCAAACCGGTGAGTGGGCATCCTCAAAATCCGCCATGAACACTTTCGCGCCCGAATTCAGCGCGTTGATGACCATCTTCCGGTCCACGGGTCCGGTAATTTCCACACGACGGTCTTCCAGGTCTTTTGGAATCGGACCGATCTTCCAGGCCGATTGCCGTAGTTCCTTTGTCTCGGAGAGAAAATCCGGCATCCTGCCGGCCGATATTTCTGCTTGCCGCTGAATTCGATTTTGCAATAGCGATTCTCGCGTGGCCGAAAAGCGCCGCGCCAGCTTGGCCACAAAACTCAGCGCCTCTGGTGTCAGGATCTCGGCGAACCCCTCACCCAATGGGCCCAGAACTTCAATTCCTTCCGCTGTTAAAGTGCGTATCGGGTCTTCCATGAACTCGCTCGTCTCCTTGGCTGGATTCTCTGTCAACTGCTGGCCTCACCGGTTTCGAAACCAGCAGTTTTGCAGCTCATCATGCGCAGCGCCGGTCTTACTAACGCCTCCTCCGCAGATGACTCGTCCCCGTGAAAGAGTCTATTTTGCCGCAATTTTCTGTATTTGTAAAACTAATAATTATTATTGGGTTAATAATTATTATTTATCTGTCAAGCCGACTTTCGGCACCCCCTGAGAACCTTGACATCCTGGGCTGCATACCGGAAAATCAAGAACAGCGGATTGTTACTTCCTCATACAAACCGCCACTCCCTTGCTGGGAGGTCGTCTAACGGTAAGACTGCGGCCTCTGGAGCCGCGTATCGGGGTTCGAATCCCTGCCTCCCAGCCATAAACAACTCAATGTTTATCAATTAGATAGAGGGGGCATCGGTCCGGCGTACCACCACTTCCACGCAGTAAAAAAGCCGGGACCGAAAGGAATCTGGCGATTCCCCGGGGGAAAATTGATGGCGATGCCATCCATTTGATGGCGATGCCATCCATAAAGATGACACAGAAGCACCCCCGGTGGAGGCCGTCGGCGATCATCGGATTCTGTATGCAGTAGAACGAAGGGTGAGCTGATCGTCAGACCAGGGGATGATTCGGGAAAAAACAACTCGGCGAGACCTGGCCGCGTGTCGATTTTCTGTTAGTCGCGGGTTAGCTGGGGCAGTCCAGGGATGCTGCTTCCAGCCAGAGCAATAACTCGTTGAGCGGTTCCGGCTCTTCCAGAAATCCAATCCCAATCAAGCCGACGGCCGTATGTACGATGCGACCTCTTACCTTTACCTCAAGCGGGTAATCTTGGACCAGGAACTGTACAACGACACGCTCCGCCAGGGGAAGGGCATCATCGCAATACGCCAACATTCCGGCGGACCCGACATTGACGAGTTCTGCCCGGTACTCTGCATTTCCAGTAGAGATAATCGCTTTTCCAACAATAAGATAGCGTCCACCCTGGCGTTGATCGCTGGTAGCGGAGCGGACCATAATTGTTACACCTCAAAGAGTTCTATCGGCAGATGGAAGCAGTTAATCTGGAAAAATTTCGTTTTTCTCCACCCTCGGTGCGAAGCTTGGTTCAGCATATCAGCAACCGCACGGAAGCCATGCCCCATGGGGGGTATAAGACAGCAGACTGGCAGCGCAGAATTCGTCTGGAAATTTATATAGCCATCAGCCATTGAGATCAGCAGGCAGAGTAGGCTATCCTGGGAGTGGTTCTTGCTGGGGAGTCCGCTACCATCTAATGAATGCCCTTCTAATTTATCCCGAATGGCCTGACACGTACTGGAGCTTCAAGCACGCGCTCCCGTTTGAAGGCAAGCGCTCGCTCTATCCTCCTCTGGGACTTCTTACCGTCGCATCCCTATTACCCAAGCATTGGAACAGGCGGCTTGTGGATACCAATATCCGCCCGCTCACCGAGGCTGACCTCGACTGGGCTGACGTAGCCATGCTGAGCGGCATGCTGATCCACAAGGACGAACTCATCCAGATCCTGGACCGCTGCCGCGCACGAGGGTTGCGCACGGTAATCGGAGGACCGGTCGCATCCAGTGTCCCGGAGCTGCAGCAGCACGCCGACCATGTTGTTATCGGGGAAGCCGAAGAGATCGTTCCGGGCCTGGCGGACGATCTGGAACATGCGCAAGCCAAGCCGACCTACCAGGCGCCCGACCGGCCGTTGCTGAACCTGACTCCGCTTCCCGACTTGAGCCTGATCGATCTCAACAACTACAGCGCCATGGCGATTCAGTATTCACGCGGCTGTCCGTTCAATTGCGAGTTCTGCGACATCATTGAGATCTATGGCCGCAAGCCACGCACCAAATCCGGGACGCAGATGATTGCCGAGGTGGAGCAGCTTCGCGAACGCAACTGGCACGGCGCTGTCTTCATCGTCGACGACAACTTCATCGGCAATAAGGTCAAGGTGAAAGAGATGCTTCCGGAGTTGGCTGCCTGGAATAACCGCCAGCAGCATCCGTTCATGTTTTATACGGAAGCCTCGATGAACCTGGCGGATGACACCGAGTTGCTGGAAATGATGCGCGAGGCGCGCTTTAGTCGTGTCTTTTTGGGCATTGAAACCCCGGTGGAGGAAAGCCTCAAAGAGGCGCAGAAGCTCCAGAACACGCGCCGCAGCCTGATGGAGAGCGTGCAACGCATTCAGAGCTACGGCATGGAGGTCATGGCCGGGTTCATCGTGGGGTTCGACAGCGACCCTGAAGAAATCTTCGACCGCCAGGTCGAGTTCATCCAGGAAAGCGCTATCCCCATGGCCATGGTGGGCCTGCTCTCCGCCCTTCCCAACACCCAGCTTTACCGCCGGTTGCAGCGCGAAGGCCGCCTCATCGAAGACCACAGCGGCGACAACATGGACCTGCGGCTGAACTTTGTGCCGAAGATGAATCCACAAAAGCTGATCGACGGATACCGCTCCATCTTGAAGCGCATCTATCACCCCGACGCATATTACGATCGCGTCCGCCGGTACCTCGATCATGCCCCCAGGAGCCTCTACCGCGGGCCGCGCCGATGGTCGGACTACAAGGCTCTGGCTCGCTCGATACTGAAGCAGGGAATTTTGGGAGATTTCCGGTGGACCTATTGGAAATTCTTCCTGGAGGCCGCCACGCGCTACCGCCACGCCTTCGACCGCGCCATTACGTTCGCCATCATGGAGCACCACTTCCACATCCTCACCCAGATGGTCTGCGAACCCGACACCGAATAGCGCGATTCGTGACTCGGGATTCGCGACTCGGAGCGCAGATTGGGCATCCGTGATTGCGAGTCCCGAATCCCGAGTCACGGATCCCGAGCCCTTCGGTGTCATTCTGAGCTGGGGATTCCCCTCTGGGGACAGCGAAGAATCTGCTGTTGGCCTTCCTCAGGATAAACTCCGCGAGGAATCTGCTTTCCCATCTGTGTAATCAGATTAATCTGCGGATTGGTTATTCCTCAGCGGCTTCAAGCTGCGTGCGGGCGTGGTAGGAACTGCGAACAAGAGGGCCGGACTCGACGTGAGCGAATCCCATGCGTTCGCCAGCCGTTTTGAGGTCGGCAAACTCGGCAGGTGTTACGTAGCGCGCGATGGGCAAATGGTCGAGCGAAGGGCGCAAATATTGGCCCAAAGTGAGAATCTGGCAGTCGTGGTACACCAGTTCGCGCATGGCATCGAGAATTTCTTCCGGCTCTTCTCCGAGGCCCAGCATCATTCCTGACTTCGTGGCCACGGACGGGTCCATCTGGTGTGCGGTGGCGATCAAACTTAGCGACTGCCGGTAATTCGCCGCCGGACGGACCGTGCGATAGAGCCGCGGCACAGTCTCTATATTGTGGTCGAGCACGTCGGGCCGGGCCGCCATCACCATCTCCAAAGCTTTGCGCGATCCTTGGAAATCCGGGATGAGGACTTCGACGCGGCACCCCGGCTTGGCGCGGCGAATCGCGCGAATAGTACGCGCAAAAATCTCCGCGCCGCCATCGGTGCGGTCATCACGATTCACCGAAGTGACGACAACGTACTCAAGCCCGAGTTCCGCCACCGCCGCGGCCACGCGCTCCGGCTCCTCGTAATCCACATGCAGCGGCGCGCCTTTCGGCACGGTGCAGAAGCCGCAGCGGCGCGTGCAGACATCGCCCAGGATCATGAAGGTGGCGGTGCGCTGCTCCCAGCACTCGCCCATATTCGGACAGCGCGCGCTTTCGCAGACCGTGTGCAAGGCCAGCCGGTTGGTCAGAACTTTCAATTCGTGATAGTTCGGCCCGCCGGGCGCACGCGCCCGCAGCCATTCCGGCCGCCGTTGTGGTGAACCTTGTGTCGTTGGCGTTTCAATTTGGGGCATCGAAGCCGGTCCGTTCCGAGTAGCGCCGGCTTCCAGCCGGCTCTCTGGGCCGCCAGGATGGCGGCGCTACGCTTAGGCCCCGATGTAGCGGGCGTATAGGCTGCGCGCTACGCCCGGGTCGTTCGTCCCTTTAATAATCGCGCGGCCGTCGGGGAAGATGGTCATCTCGTAGGGCTCGCCTCCAGGCTCTGGCGCAAACAGGAACAGATGGGCATTGTAGCGCACGGCGCCCAACGATTTCAGCTTCCCTTCCAAAGCGGCAAAGTCCACGGGGCGCTGCCGCTCGTGAATCTGGACGGAATTCCTGCCGCAGAGCGTGACCATCGTGGAGCGCGCGCCCGTCAGATATACGAAGTCGCGGCGCTGGCAGCAGCGGCAATCTTTCGCCGGAGGGCCGGGATCGATCGCCTGGTAACGGTTCTGCCATACATCGAGCGAGATCATCTTGCCGTGCAGCGATTTCGTGTCGCCCACGAGAAGCTTCAGCGCTTCGGCAACTTGAAGAGAGGCTATCGCCGCAGCCGCGGAGGAAATAATGCCTTCGGTGTCGCAGGTGGCGTGTGTGCCCGAGGGCGGCTCCGGGAACAGGCACGCGAGGCACGGCGTCTCGCCGGGCCGAATCGTCATGGTAACGCCGCCGGAGCCTACCGCCGCGCCATAAATCCAGGGGAAGCCATTCGCGATGCTGAAATCGTTAATCAGGTAACGGGTCTCGAAATTGTCCGTGGCATCGAGGATGACGTGCATGCCCGCCAGAAGTTCCGCTGCGTTTTTTGGCGTGAGGTCGGTGACCACACCGCGCACCTTCACGCCGGAGTTGGTTTGCTTGAGATGCGCCTCGGCGGCCACGGCCTTGGGGAGGCGCTCGGCGGCGTCCTGCTCGGTGAATAATGTCTGCCGCTGGAGATTCGACTCTTCTACAAAATCACGGTCAATGATGAGTAACTCGCCCACGCCTGCGCGCGCAAGCAGCGCGGCCTGCTGCGTTCCCAGCGCGCCACAGCCCACAATGGCGACGCGCGAGGCTAGCAGTTTCTCCTGTCCCGCCTCGCCAATGCCTTGGAACAGGATCTGCCGGGAATAGCGCTGGTGATGCTTCTGGTCCATGGCTAAATTATAGAGGATCAGAGCCGCGAGGGAGCGGAGCAATCGGGATCCGTGACTCGAGATTCGGGACTCGCAAACACGGACGCCCAATCTGCGCTCCGAGTCGCGAATCCCGATTCCCGAATCGCGTTAGTCGGTGTCGGGTTCGCGAGGCAACCATCGGGAGCTGAGCGCAATAGCGTGCGCAGCACTCAGTCGGCAGAGTCGGGGGAGAGCTCCGGGTCAAACCCGGCCGGGATGTGCGAGGCGGCTTCTCTTCCAGACAGGTAGTAATCGCACACCGGCTTGCCGAATTTATAGAACAGCGCGGGCGTAACCGTCCAGTCGAGGATGGTGGAACTGATCAGGCCGCCGGCAATGACGGTGGCGATGGGCTGGAGCAGTTCCTTGCCCGCCTCGCCCTTGGCAAACACCAGCGGCAGCACGCCAAGGATGGCGGCGAGCGCGGTCATCAGCACCGGCCGCAGCCGTTCGAGCGTGCCGCGGATGATCATCTGTTCGTCGAACTTCTCGCCTTCGTAGCGCACCAAGTGGATGTAGTGCGAGATCATCATGATGCCATTGCGCACGGCGATGCCGCCCACGGTGATAAACCCGATGAGCGAGGCCACCGAAAGCACTCCGCCGGAAAGATAGATGGCGATCACGCCGCCGACGAGCGCAAGCGGAATGTTGGACATGATCTGGAGCGCAACGCGCGAGAAACCGAAGTGTCCGTAGAGCAGCAGAAACACGCCGATGATGGCGAAGATGGAAAGGATCAGGATGAGCTGGGTGGCGTCTTCTTCATATTCAAACTGGCCGCCGTATTCGATCCAATACCCGGGAGGCAACTGCACTTGGGCCGTAACCCGGTCGCGCAGCTCGCTGACGACACTGCGCAAATCGCGCCCGGCGGCGGCGCCCATCACGGCGATGCGCCGCTGGGCGTTCTCCCGCAGAATCTGGTTGGGGCCGCTGGTCACCTTCAGTGGTGCTACCTGCCGCAAGGGCACCTTGCCGCCGTTGGGGGTGTCGAGCAGGACGGCGCCAATGGCCTCCAGGTCGTTGCGATAGGCCTCATCCAGGCGAACCACCATGGCGAAGGACCGTTGCCCGTCGAGAACCTGCGATACGACCCGGCCGTTCAGCGCCGTCTCGAGCACATCAGTAACCTCGCCAACCTGGAGACCGTATTGCGCGGCCCGCTCGCGATCCACCGCAATCTGGATTTCCGGCGCCAGAGTCTGCGATTCCACCGCGGGGTCCACCATACCCGGAACGGTTTTCATTACCGCCTGCACCTCGGCGGCTTTTTGGCGCAGCGCGGCCAAATCAGTTCCGAAAATCTTGATGGCGATCTGCGCCTGCACGCCGCTCTGCATGTGGTCCAGCCGGTGCGAGATGGGCTGGCCAACGGTCACGCGGGTGCCGGGCAGGATGGAGAGCTTGCTGCGTATCTCGGCCATGATGGCCTCTTTTTCACGCTGGCCTGGGTTGAGGCTCACCTCGATCTCGTTCGAGTAGACTCCTTCCGCATGTTCATCCAGCTCAGCGCGGCCCGTGCGTCGTCCGGTGGATCGCACTCCCGGGACTTCGAGAATGCGCTTTTCCGCGAGCTGGCCAATCTGGTCCGACTCCGGCAGACTGATGCCCGGCTGCGCCAGAACGGTGACGGTGAGAGTGCCCTCATTGAAGGCCGGCAGAAATTCGCGACCCAGCGGATAGAGGAAGGCGATCGACAGCACGACCAGCGACCCGGCGCCGATGAGGATTTCCCAGGCGTAAGGAAAGCTCACTTGGAGCAAGCGCGTCTGCTTTTTCTTGAGCCAGCGCACCAGGGCGGCATCCTCGGGCTCTTCGAGGAACGAGGCCTTCGGAAGCAGGTAGTAACACATCACCGGAGTGAGCGTGAGCGAAACGATCAGGGAGGCCAGCAGTGAGATGATGAAGGCGACTCCCAGGGGAGCGAATAGGCGGCCCTCTACGCCGGAGAGGAAAAACAGCGGCAGAAATACCATCACAATGATGAGCGTGGCATACACGATGGAGTTCCGGATCTCGGCAGAGGCTTTGAAGATCACCTGGAGCGGCGGCTCCGGCTCGCCCTTCAGTTTATTCTCCTTCAAACGCCGAAATACGTTCTCCACGTCCACGATGGCGTCGTCGATAATCAGGCCGATGGCCACCGCCAGCCCCCCCAGGGTCATGGTGTTGATCCCGAGATCAAACGCCTTCATGAATAGGAAGGTGATCAGGAAGGAAGTCGGAATGGCGGTAATGTTGATGATCGTAGTGCGAAAGTTCCACAGGAAGAAAAAGAGGATGATGGCGACCAGAATGCCGCCCTCCCACAAGCCTTCCTTAACGTTGTCGATGGCCCGTTCAATGAAGTCAGCCTGGCGGAACACATGCGTGTCCATGATTACGCCCGGGGGAAGCGCGCCTTTCAGGTCTTCGAGCGCCTGCTCGACGGTCGCGGTGAGCGGAATGGTGTTGGCGTTGGGCTGCTTGTAGATGCTCAGAATAACCGCGGGTGCGCCGTTGAGAGAAGCCGTGCCACGCTGCACCGGCGGCCCAAACTGCAATCTGGCGACGTCCTCCACTCGTATGGGCTGGTCATTGCGGTAAGCGACAACCGTTTTCCCGATGTCTTCCAGCTTGTTGGTGCGGCCCACATTGCGAATCATGAACTCGCGATTGGGCGATATTAAAAACCCGCCCGTAGTGTTCTGATTCGAGGCGCCCACGGCAAGTTCCAGTTCGTGGAACGTAAGATTGTACTCGCTGAGCTTGTCGGCCGAAGCCAGCACCTGGTACTGTTTCTGGCCGCCTCCGATGACGGTAACCTGGGAGATGCCGGGAATCGCCAGCAGCCGCGGCCGGATCACCCAGTCCGCCGTGGTGCGAATGTCCAGCGGGGAAACATCCGGCGTATGCGCCTGGAGCGCCACGAGCATGATCTCGCCCATGATGGAGCTGATCGGTCCCAGCACCGGATTCATGCCCGGCGGAAGTTGCGGGCGCGCCAGCTCCAGTTTTTCCGCAACGATCTGCCGGTCGCGATAAATATCCGAGTCCCAGGAGAATTCCACGAACAAAAGCGACAGACCGACGCCGGACGTCGAGCGGATACGTTCGACATTGGTGGCGCCGTTGACGGAGTATTCGAGCGGGAGCGTAACCTGGGATTCGACTTCTTCCGGCGCCAGCCCGGGAGCTTCGGTAAAGACCGTTACGGTCGGGCGATTCAGGTCGGGAAAGATATCGACGGAGAGCTGCCGCAGCACTACGTAGCTGCCGTATACCAGCAAGAGTGCCGTCAGGCTGAGAATTCCCAGCCGATGCTCCAATGAGAATCGTATGATGCGGTTGAACATAAATTTCTCGCGCGGTCAGCAGCCCTCAGCAGGAGGAAAGGCTGCTAGGGATTCGCCGGGGAGGAGGCTTCCGTCAGCTGCCTTGAGGCCGGGGCGGCGGGAACGGAAGCCGAATCGGACATTTCCTCTGGATGCCCGTCCGGCGAAAGCGCCTCTGGGGGCATTGGCGGCGGCTTAGGCAGGGACCCCAGCAAGGCCGCGCCTTTGGCGATCACCTGGTCACCCTCCACGAGGCCGGAAGTCACCTGCCACCACCCGTCTTGTTTAATTCCCAGCTCCACCTGCACCGGCGCAAAGGTTCCCTGCTCGCGCGCTACGTAAACCCACCGCGAAGTTCCCTCGTCCACGACGGCATGCTCCGGCACAGCCAGCACCTTTTGAGCCTGCTCAAATTGCAGGCGCGCAAACGAGCCCAGGGCAAACACCCGGCCCTCATTCGAAACATCCACCAGCACCGGCGCCGTGCGATTCACAGGATCGATGGTGTCGCCGATCCAGCGAATTTTTCCCGTGAGCGGCTTGCTTTGGCTGCTCGCCGGATAGACACGCACGGATTTCCCATCTTTGAGCCTGGAAACGTCGGAGACAACCACCTGCGCGCGAACCCAGACCTGGCTGGGATCGACGATGGTAAACAAGTTGCGGTATTCGGCGGTCAAGTTCAGCTCGCCGGGCAAGAAATCAATTGTGGTGATGACTCCGTTGATGGGCGAAGCGACTGGAGTGCGGCGGGGATCGCGGAATTTCATGACCGCCTGGTAGGTCGTGTCCTGTCGAACAATCTCGTTGTAGTCGGCAGTGGCCTGGTCGAACAATTGCTTGGCCCAGGCTTCATCTGCCTCATAGATGGGGCTGCTGGCACGCAGCGCCTTGATCCGGTCGTATTCCAGCCGAGCGGCATTGCGGCGGTCCTCGGCCCGCTTTTTCGCGCCCTTTATGTCGACATCTTTCGCTTCCATGAGGCCGCGTTCGAGCGCATTCAGCTCCAGAATCACATGAACCAGTTCCTGGCCTTTTTTCACAGTGTCGCCAACAGCCAGCGGCCCTTTTGAAAATTCAATTCGTCCCCACAACGGCGCCTGCACAACAGCAGTCAGATCCGGGCGACCCTCCACCATGCCGTAGGCGTTTACCATTTGTCCCAGAGAGACTTCCTTTGCTTCAACAAGCGTCAGGCCCAGTTCCTTCTGCACCGTCGCGGCGATTGTGTAGCTGCCGTCCTCGTTGGTAATGACGGAGGAGGCGTCCGTATCTTGCACTATTGGTTTGCGAAAATCGAGCACCGCGCCCAGGATGAATCGGTCCATCAAGAAAACGGCGCTGACAAGAGCAACCAGGCCGATCGCGGCGGGCCGCACCATTTCCGCGGCCTCGCCGCCGCGCGCCCGGATCTTGGTCAATTGCATCGCCGTCAGCCCCAGGATCAGAATGGCGACTGCCAGATTCACCCAGAGACGGAATCGCGCTCCGGCGTTGGCCTTTACCGAGATCGGGTACTCTTGGGTGAGGGATTCGCCGTCATCGGTATGAACGACGATGCGGAGCAGGAAGGATCCGTCGTCCGGAAACTCGTAATCCGTGAGCTCGAAATCTCCGGCGGTCCCTTCCGATGCCAGGGGCAAGCGCTCGATCACGATCTGCTTGGTTTTCTGGTCAACGAGCGCAACATCGGGGGGGGCGGTGACGGGAACCTCGGAGCCGAGCAGAGGGTCCGGCGTCACCAGCAGGCGCTTCAACCCGACACCGATATTTGCGGGCTCGCCGGCCGTCGGCAGCGAAGGCGAATACATTAAATCCAGCCGGTAGTCGCCGCTCTTACCCTTCAGGATGCTAGTGAAGCTCTGCACTCCGGCTCCCGGGACCTCCTCATGGGCCTGCAAGGCTACGGGAGCTAGCGTCGCCAGGATCAACAGAATACCCGATAGAATACCCGCGCCGCGAGGAAGTGGATTCAGTTGGAGCACGCGTGAGGCAGCGATCTTCATGGCAGCGTGATCTCGACTCGCCCAATCATCCCGAACCTCAGCAATTCGCCGGGATTCTCGACGTGGAACAGCACCTCGCGCGTGCGGGTTAGCGGATCGATCACGGGAGAAATCACCTCCAGTTTTCCGCGGAACTGCTTTCCGCCGAGGTCGTCGAAGCGAATCTGCGCGAGCGTGCCTTCGGGCCAGGGGCGGAAGGAGGATTCCGGCACGCGCGCCGAGACGCCGACTTCTTTGAGATTCACGATGCGATATAGCAGAAAACCCTCATAGACCATCTGGCCTTGAGTAAAGTTGGCGAGCGAAATCTGCCCGTTAATGGGGGCCACCAGGCCGCGGCGCTCGAGCGTGTCGCCTTTGATCTGTTGGTCCTGCTGATCGAGCAGGTCTTTCTGCCGCAGATACTCCGCCTGCGCGATCTGCTCGGCGGCTTTCAGCTCTGCCAACTGCTGGCCGGAAACCGTGCCCAAACCTTTCAGCCGCTCGGCCCGTTCGCGCGCGATTCGCGCCTCAACAGCCGCATAGCGGGCCTCCATCATTTGCTTGAGAAAATCCCACCGCACGTTGGAGATGTGCGCCGCGTCGTGCAGGTCGTAGCGGTTGGCGAGGACCACAAGGGCTTCGCCCTTCTTCACGCGGTCACCTACCGTAAACGGCTTTTCCCGGGCCGAGATCACCTGGCCCGTGGCCGGAGAGGTGATGTCAATCGCCGAATCGGGCAGCGGCACAACTCTGCCCAGAAAGTTCGCCGTTTGTGCCCAGCCACCCGCCGCGCCTAGTACGACGAACAGAATCGAAACAACTCCGCGCCGCTCGGCCGCCGGAATCCATCGGCAGCGGATTTGCATACACCCGGCCAACCCTGGCCGGCTGGTGAACTGCGCCCGAATCTGCGAACTGTGCTTCATTAGCGTTACTTGCCTGCGGCCACCGCGAGCATCTGCAACCCGCGCCGGACCGCGCCTAGAAATGCCTCTGCGGCCTTGGCGTCCCCCGTGAAGCGGACATCCTTGCCGAGTGCAAGGGGCGATTGTGCGGTCTTGCCCTTAAGCTGGTCCAGGAATGCCGCAGTGCTTAATCCCTTGTCGTCAGCATTTTCAGTAACCACAACGCGCTGCACGGTGCCATCCCTTTTTATACCGATGGCCAGGTCTATGATTCCCTTCGGTCCGCGCGTATCGACCAGCACCACGGTGCCGAGCGCCCCGGAGCCATCGGGGGTCTTGCCGAGTGCAACATAGAAATTCAGAGGATTGTCGTTGCGCGCCAGCTTACTGGCCGAGGCTTGCTCAATCTTCTTTACCTGGTCGGCGGTAAAAGATTTCTTTCGTGGAGTGAAGCCGGTGGCCTCCGGGAAGACCGTCTTCAGGGTCTTTTCCGGAAATCCTTGCTCATGTGCTCCGATGGGGACTGCCAGGGGCGCCGTCAGCGCAATCAGCAGGGACATCAGCAGAAGAAGCCTGTGATGTTTCATACGACTATTTTACTCCTTCCGGGCGGCAAAATCTTCGATGGGTTCATTTCCGCAGACGGCTAGAAATCGTGCTCAGCCCCCGCCACCGGCGGATCAACCGGCCGGAACAGCGATCATCATGCGGGCTATTCGGTCGCCGGCTTCATGGCGTCCCGTGCCCATTGCTCGCGGTATTCGAGCTCAAGCTCGTAGAGAACTTTCTCGTATTCCATGAGCGCGGTTACCGTGATGCCCCCGAACTGGTAGCTCCTATACATCTTGGTGACTAATTCCTCCCCCTCTGCCAGCACGTCCTTCTGCTGTTTGTCCACGCCGTTGGGATCTTCGGCGCGCGAAAGCGGCAACAACGCTACCAGGGGAGCCGCGGCCGGCCGGCCCAACAGGCTGTTGGCCTGCTCCACAGCCCGTTTTTTTTCGGCCTCGATGCGGGCCGATTCGGCTACCATTCGGGCCTCCTCGAAACGGGCCACATCGACATCGAGCTCCGGGGCATTCTGCGTTTGGAAGCGCAATCGAATCGCCTTGCCCCAGCCTGCGAGCCGGTCAACGCTTTGGTGCACTGCACTACCCCTGGCCTGCAAGATCAGCAGGCGCGCAAAGACTTCCTCGGCGGGATGCAAATCTGGTGGAGGCTGTTTATCGCGCGATTTGGATGTCGCGCGAGAAGTTTCCGACAAGCGTGCCGCGACCAGGCTGCGGAACTGCGTCAGAGTCAGCTGACTGGAGGAATCCGCCGCGGTCTGGCTGTAGCCTCGCGCGGCGTGCAGCAGCAGCGCGGCCACCAGAATTGCCGGCAGGAACTGCGCCGGTGGATGACCGTGCACCCGATGGTTCCAGTGATCATTTCTGCAGCGGTTCAGCAAATATGCAAGCATGATAAAGCACCAATGGCCCACCATATTTTACATGATTCCAGGCCCTGCGGACGGGGAATTCCCGTCTGCGGCCACGCCCCGCACTCATATGACACGCCAAGGGTGAACAAGGGTTGCACGAAACTCTGCCCGTCTGGTCTGCCTGGAAAGACCTTCTTGCTGTAAGCACGGGGAATGAGATCGGTTGTGTCAGGCGATTCAGTTCGAACGGAGATTTTCTAGCTGATTTCGACGAACTGCGGAAAGGCGTGCAGCATCAATCGCAACGCCAGGCAGCCGAGCGCGAGCATCACGAAATAGAAGTAGGCCGGCTCGTTTTTCTTGAGCGCGAGCGTGTAGAAGACGCCCTTTTCAATGTGGTCAATATCGGTCAGGGCCTCCTCCAGAGAGCGCGGATTCCGCACATCGTAATACTTCCCTCCGGTGGAGGGGACCGTCGCGGCAATTTGTTGCGAGGCTCCCGGCTGGAGGGCCACGCCGATCATGTAAATACGTGTTCCTTCCGACTTGGACCGCTCGATCTCAGTCATCGGATCGCGGCCGTAGTTATTATCGCCATCGGTGAGCAGCACGATGACCTGGCCCTTCGCGCGGCGCCGCGTCTTCTGCCTTTGCTGCTCAAAGAACCGGTTGGCCGTGCCCAGTCCCTCGCCAATCGCGGTGAAACCCTCGTTGACCAGGGTATGGGTGCCGGTCATGAGCATGTACTGAGTAAGGGATTCCTGGTCAAATGTGGCCGGGGTAACCAGGTAGCCATTGTTGGAAAATACCACCAGGCCGAGGGCGTCCCCTTTGCGTTTGGCAACAAAATCCAGCGCCGTTTTCTTGACGGCTTCCATCTTGCTGCCCGGCGTGGCCAGCATCGGGCCGCTAGGGAGTATGGCTTGATCCGCGCGAGGAGGCGGAGCAACGAAGCGGGGCGAAGCCGCGGGCTGGGCGCCCTGGATGGCTTCCTCCATGCTCTGCGAGAGATCCAGCACGAACATGATCTGCAAACCGCCGCGCTCGATGCGGTTCAAGCTGAACGGATAGACCGGCCCCAGCAAGGCTACCAGCAGAAAGCCAACCGCCAGAGCTTCGAGAAACTTGGGAAACCGCAGCAGGGGGTTGGGTCCGCCCATCTCTTCACCCAGCAGTTCGACCAGAGAGTGGCCCCAGAAGTGCCGTCTCCAGAAGCGCAGCATCGCCATCAGGAACAGCACCGGCACTGCAAAATAGAGCCAACCCAGGTTCTGAAACGTCATCAAGAACTCCTAGATCATGCGCGAGCCGGTTTCGAAAATCTCCCGCACGTCGTGTGCGACGGCGCGGGCGGCGTCGCCGGTCAATTCCTTTCCGTTGCGGCCGTAACGGGCGACCTCGCAAGTTCCCAGAACCTTGACGGTTCGCTCGGTCAGGTCGGAGTTCGCCGCCAGGCGGCTCATCTCTTCCCGCATGTCCTCCGCCGTCAGACCCTCCGTGTGAGTTTCCAGCAGATAACCCATATACTCTTTCACATCCTGATACGACCGCCCGTAGAACTCCATCACGGTGTTCGAATCTGAAAAGTCTCCGGGGACATATTGGGACCAGCGGTCTTGAATCGCGGCCATGGCTTTGCGGGGATCAGGGCCTTTGCGGCCGCGGCGGTACCGAATCATGTGGAACCCTTCCCAGCCAGCGCCGACCACCAGAACAAACAGCGCCAGGTAACCAACCCAAGCTACGACCCAGCGATTGCTGGCCCAGCCGGAGACGGTTACGGCATCGCGCAGATCGGTGGGGTCCGGCGGCAGCGTGCTGCGAACACCGATGATCGGACCGGGAACTGTCAAACTTTCTGCCGCGGCTCCTTCCTGACTGGCGGAAATGACTCCCGCCCCTTCTCTGCGGAAGTAGAACAGCGTCAACTGCGGAATCTGCAATTGCGCGATCCCCGTAGCGTAGTTTGTCAGAGTCAAATCGACGAACAGCCGCACATTGCCATTTTTCAACGGGAAGGACCGCGAAGTTGCGTCCATCACCCGAAGCGGGTCCATGTTGATGGTGTCCTTGTTCACATTCTCGAGAACAAACTGAATCTTGGGCGTATGATCCACAATGATCTGGTAATGGAACTGATCGCCCACCCAGACCGCGGTCTTATCCACGCGCGTGACAAAGGACAGCTCCGGGAGCGGCTGATCCGCCTTGGCGCCGGGGGCTGCCCGGCGCGTCCGGCTGGACGGGGCTTCGCCCGTGAGCATCTCCTCATCGCCGGCGTCATGGTTGGGATCGTCCATCTGGGCTGACGCCAGGCGGGGTCCAACAGCCAGGCACAACGCCGCGAAGAGTGCCAACGCAGTCCAATAGCGACGCCCCGGTCCGCGATCTTGAACAGACATAGTCATCGTGGATTTCATACTTTCTTCCGCCTTTCAAAAAGCTCCATCAGTGGGTCCATGAACGGTTCTCCCACCTGTAAGAACATGCATTCCATTCCAAGAGAAAAAAACAAATCCCTCAATTCCGCTTTGCGCCGCTCCACCAGCAGTTCAAAGCGCCGCCGCTGGCCGTAGGAGAGGCTCAGCACTAATTCCCGGCGGCTTTCCGCGGAGCGCAGCCGCAGCAGCCCGTGGCCGATGGGAAGATTCGTTTCCAGTTGATCCTGAAAGATGATGGGCACAACGTCATGCTTGCGTGCCAGCGCCTTGAACTCGGGCAACTCGCCCAGCATCTTGGCTTCCGGGCCGGCAATGAAATCCGAGAGCAGGAAGACGATGGCCATGCGCCGCATGCGGCTGCGCAGAAAACGGATGGCCAGATCCCAATTCGTGCCCTTCTCGGTATCCTGGAGGTTGTAGAGGCGGTCAATGATGCGCCAGACATGGCCCTGCCCCTTGCGCGGCGCCTCGTAGGCCTCCACCTTGTCGCTGAAAGCCAAAAAACCCAGGTGGCAATTGTCGGAAGCCGCAGAAAAGCCCAGCGTCGCGGCGACCTGCACGGTGCGGATTCGCTTGGACCATTTCGCCGTGGAAAACTTCATGGAACGTGAAACATCCACCACCAGAAACACGACCACTTCTTTCTCCTCGAAGTGGCGTTTCAGATACAACTCCTGCATGCGGGCGGAGACGTTCCAGTCTACCCGCCGCAGGTCTTCTCCGACTTCGTACTTGTAATGGCTCTCGAACTCATACCCGGTGCCGCGAAAGCGGCTGCGGTTCTGGCCGAACCGCTGGCTGCGCATGCGGCGTGAGGCAGCCAACTCCAGGTAATACAGTTCTTCTGATAATTCCGGTGGCAGCAAAGCGTTCTGGCTCCTTATGGAATCGCGGTGCGGCGCAGAACCTCGGCGACGACTTCATCGGAGGCCACGCCTTCGACCTCCGCCCGAATCGTGCGCACGAGCCGGTGATGCAGTACGTCATTGGCGATGTACTTGACGTCGGCCGGCGAAACATAATCCCGGCCCCGGAAAAACGCCGTGGCCCGCGACATCGCCAGCAGGTGATGGTAGGACCGCGGCGAGATGCCGTACTGCACCATCTCCTTCACCATCGGAAGCACATCCGGATGATTCGTGCGGGTGGCTTGTCCGATGGCGACGATGTAACGCCGCACTTTGTCATCCACGTACACCTGGCTGGCCAACTGCCGGATCTTCACCACCGTGGCGGGATCGGCAACTGTATTAATCTTGAGATCTTCCATCTTCGTTTGCAGCATCTGGACTTCGTGCTCGGCCGAGGGGTAATTCACCCGGATCATCATGGCAAAGCGGTCCAGTTGCGCTTCCGGCAGCGAGAACACGCCTTCCTGCTCCACGGGGTTCTGCGTCGCCAGCACCCAAAAGGGGTCGTCCATCTTGAAGGTGTGTTCGCCGATGGTTACCTGGCGCTCCTGCATGGCCTCCAGCATCGCGCTCTGGGTTTTCTGCGGGGCGCGGTTGATTTCGTCGGCGAGCACGATATTGGCGAAGATGGGCCCCTTCTCCACGCGGAACTCCGCCGTGCGGGAATCAAAAATACGCGTTCCCAAAACGTCGGCCGGCAGCATGTCGGGGGTGAACTGAATGCGCTGAAACTTGGCCCGGAAGGTATTGGAGATGGCGGAGACCAGCAGGGTCTTGGCGGTACCCGGCACTCCTTCCAAAAGGACGTGGCCCGAGCCGGCCATCTCTCCTTCGCCTTTCTTAAATGAGTACGGGATGCGCCCGAACAAGCCAGTCAAGACTTTTCGAATCAGGTCGTCCTGGCCGATCACCACCTTGCGGACCTGTTCTTCGATCTTGTGCACTACATCCCACGCTTGTTCGTGGGTGATCTCAGTGAGCGTTTCCAAAGCATTTCCTCCTTGCAATCAACCCTGGCTTGCCAGAAACCCGGCGCCCCGAGCTCCTCGCCATAGCTATAAGAATATCCCGCCCAACATACAGAGAAAGGCGGCAGACAGAAAATAGAAAAACAGATCTTGCCGAATGGGATTGGCCTGGTAGCCCGCTAACGGCCTTCCGCTGACCAGCAATTCGTCGATGGCGGTATCCAACTGGCGATTATCCTCACCTCGGTAAAAGCGGGCCCCGGTCCGCTCCGCCAGATCGCGCAGCGTACGGGCCTGCGCTTTGGTCTTCAAGCGCTCTCCGGCCATCGAGGTGGCCCACTTCAGAACTTCGCCGCCGGGAGCCAGCACCAGCGGAAAATACGCCCCGTTGGACGTGCCCAGCCCGAACGCGTAGAGCTTGATTCGCCGCCGCATGACCTCGACCAGCGGCCCCTGCCATTGCCCGATGTTGTCGTCTCCATCCGAGATCAGCACCAGGACGCGCCGCCGCTTGCCGGCGTACTGCGGGTTGACCTGCTCATCGGCCTGTACCACGCGCAACCCGCTGACCAGAGCTGCGCCCATGTTGGTGCCGATCACCGGCTCCTCGGTCTGGTTCAGGTAGTCGAAATAGACCAGGATGCTTTGCGGATCACGTGTCAGGTAGGAAAGCACAATGCTGTTGAAATTGAACGTCACCAGAGCGTAGCGGTCATCCGGAAGCTTGTGCAGGATGAACTGCTGGATGATCTGCTGGGCCCGCCCCAGCCGGCTCGGGTCCATGTCCTTGGCGAACATCGATGGCGAGATGTCCAGCATGAAAATGACGTCGGTGGGCATGGGCACAGGGCGCAACTCGCGGCCCAGCATCTGGGGATAGGCCAGTCCGAAGATCATTCCCGCCAGGCTCAAGGCAAACAAGATCCCCTGGAGCCATCCGTGCCCGCCCCAGGAAACGCGCGAGATCTCCTCGAGATTTTCAAGATTGCCAAAGCGCACACGCATGCGCCGATGGTGCCATATTCCCCCGCCCCAAAGCAGCAGGAGCACGGGAATTCCCATGAGCAAATAGAGGTATCGTGGATAAACGAACTCAAGCATAGATCAACACGTTCGTGCCCGTTTCCCGTTTCGACTCACGCTGCCGCGCACCTGGCGGGTAGCGCAGGCGTTCGGGAAGAAATCAGGAGAGGCCTTGCGCGGCGAGGGCCCGGATGCCCAGGCCCGGCCAAACTTTTCCCGATGGCGAAACAGATGCGGCTTCAAACTACCCGGCCAACTCCGGCGGCAGTTCCTTGGTCTGGGGCTTTTCTTCTTCTTCGAGCAGTTTCACTTTTTCCTGCCCGGAGGCCGCCAGCGACTTCCGAACATTATTCACGAACTCAAAGTTGTATTTGGCGTCCCAGTCGTTGGGGGAGAGCCGCAGCGATTCCCGCAGACTGTCCTCGGAGCCGAGCAGGTTCTCTTCTAACAGGCTGACATCCTTCTTGGCAGACTGCTGATAATTCAGAACCGCCTTGCGGAATCCAATTTCGCCGCGGAGCAGGTAGAACCGCCCGTCGGTGGTGGTGCCGGTAAGCTCGTCTTCCTTTTCCAGCTTGTCAGCGGCGTCGTCATACTTCTTCATCGCGTAGAGCAGGCGGGCCTGATTCAGGAACAGATTCTGGCGGTCGCGCTGGGGAATCACGCGCATGGCGCCGTAGGTGCGAATCCGCGATTCCACGTTTCCATAGGTCTTCAACGCGGCCTCAATGTCTCCCTGGCTATACTGGCTCTGGGCCAGATCCATATCTTTCAGCATGGCGCCGTACTGCAAACCCAGGTAGGCAATGATCGCCAGCACGACTCCCGCGATTAACTTTCCAACTGTGCGGCCATACCGTTTTCTTGCCATTGATTTCTCTACCTCCCAAAAACTATTGGCTCACAGCCAACTCACCGCCCTAAACCCGAATCAAAACGTTCCCATCGCGATCGCCAGTGGTGCGCGACGCGACTCCTGCAGGTGCTAGCCACGGTCTCCGCAACACAGAAGTTCCCCGCGTTCGCTCCATCCGATTCTGCAACTGCGACGGCAGGATAACCACCCCTGAACCGAAAATGAACCACAGACTCCGCTCGCAGGGGATCCTCCGCCGCCGCACCAGAAACGGGCAGCAGCCGGACGCCCTCCATCCAAAACAGGGTAGGTTTTTACCATGAACCGGAGCACTTGTAAAGAAAAATTAATAATCCCTACCGGGAACATTCCTATTGTGGAATAGTGAGGCGCCCCGCGTCAAGGTGCAGTTCCGCATTTCCAGCTTCACTCAGCCTGCCCGGCAGGCCGCGATGATGGGCGAATGGCGCATGAGAATAGTGAGACAGGGGTAGGGAGCGTGCGTGGAGTGGGGAGTGGCGAATGGTAAGCGGAAAAGCCACTCACCACTCGCAATATCTCTTATTATATTAATAGGCGACTTCAAGAGAGACGGGCGATTGCACGGTAAACAGCATCAGCGACTCAGCGGGAATGCGCACTGGCTCCGCGCCGCGCACGGCCTGCACCACCGCGCCGCTTGCTGCGCCGATGCTCGATCCGAGAAGGAATCCCACGCCGCCGCCGGCAATCGTTCCAATGAGCGTTCCAATGCCCGCGCCGCCGCCGGCCATGATCGCCGTCTGCTTGCCGCGCGAGCCGCCCATCTCCTGGTGCGCGCTGGTGAGTATCCCCACCGAGCGTCCGTCAAAATTCAGGGCGGTAAGCTCCATCATGACGATGGGACGCCCGCGGAACCGGCCCGGCTGGATGACGCTGGTAACCCTCCCGATCGCCTCGGCTCCCTGTGGCACGACGGTCTTTCCATCCACCGTCACCGCCGTGTCCACGGTGGCGCGGAAGGTCTCTCCGGCGTAGTTCTTGTCAGAGTCAATAGAGTCCGCCATGCGCACCGTCAGCGTCGTCCCCGCCGGAATCGTGATGGACGCCGCGCGAACGGGCTGAATCATCGCCGCCGCGATCAGAATCAGCAGGGCAACGCTGGAAACGGTCTGTCGATTCGAGGTCCTGCTCATCTTCATTCTCGGCCTCCCGCTGAGCTTCTTTGCAATTAATTGGTCCTGAGGCCAGCATAGCAAACCAAGTCGCTTCTCCCGCCAGCGAATATGATCTACCGATGCGATTTCCAGTGTGGAATATGGTTCATCCAGCCGGTCCTGCGCGCTCCCTCATTTTATGTTGCTGGCTTGATTGGCGAGATGGAGACGCGCAGGCCGCCCCACCAAGGGCCCGCGGCAAGCCAGCAGAATCCCTGAATTTGAAAATGAGTATCGTCGGATGGTGCTGGAGAGGGGAGTCGAACCCCCACGCCCTTTTGGAGCGCCAGATTTTGAGTCTCTCCAAGAGATTTTCCGAATCTGGCCAAGACTGACCGAAACTTAATTGTGACACGGATTTCTCGCCGCCACCAAAATTTTGAGCGATCCGTTTCTGACCGTCTCTAGCCGTTTGACACTGGCTACAAACTGGATACAAAACGCTCACAGACCTCAATCTGGTTCGGTGGTCAATCAGGGCAGCGAAATCGAACTCCTAGCTTCGTTGCCTGCTTCAGCCACACATCACCGACGCTGGTTTTCGACAGAGAAGGTTTCTCCCTGCTTGACAAGTATCCGTCAATGACGTATAAAGGAATTGCATGAGCGCGGCGATCGCCTACACCAGCATATACGAGAAGCAAGTAGGCAAAGCCCTCCACCCCGAGGAGCGCCTAGCGATGGAATCATATGTCGCCGATAGCCCTGAAATCCATCCAGTAGTCGCGGGCACAGGCGGAGTGCGCAAAGCACGATGGGGTCGCCATGGAAAGGGAAAACGAGGCGGTGTCCGAGTGATCTACTTCTATCGATCAGCAGCCGATGTGGTGTACTTCCTCGACATCTACTCAAAGAGTGAGAAAGAGGATTTGACCCAGGCCGACAAGAAGCAATTGAAAGAACTTGTAAATCGCTTGAGGAGTGTCCAATGAGAAGGGTGAAACATTCAAGGATGGGCAAACGTCTGATTACCGCGATGAAGGAGGTCGTCGCTCACGTCGAGGGGAAAGTTGCGCTTCCAATGCGATACATAGAGATCCCTGAAGACGTGGATGTTAAGGCTATCCGGTCGAGACTGGGCCTATCGCAAGCGGAGTTTTCGCGACGTTACGCCGTCAGCCAACGTTCCTTGCAGGAGTGGGAACAAGGTCGGCGGCGCCCAGACGGTGCCGTGCGCGCCTATTTGATAGTAATCGAGCGAAATCCCAAAGCGGTAGCAAAAGCTCTCACGAGCAAGTAACTGGAGAACGATTCTTCCGAATTCACATCGTCTTGCTATCCGCCGTGGATCGAAAGAAACTTCCGAGGTCCCACGCGGTTAGCTGCGTATATCAGCGTGGTCTCAGCACCATATCGATAAACTCGCCCAAGGTCTGCGGGTCTCCCCTGCCTGAGCAGCTAGGCATTCCAGGTAACACTCAGACTCCACGTTCCCTTGCAGTCGACTCTGAGCTTAGTACACCTTCCCAAAGGATTATGATAAATGTTCCCGAGCAGGAATATTTCGATGAGTATGACCAGGAATACATAATAATATCACCACCGGGGTCGGAAAATGAGAAATCGGGGTGAATAGTAATGGTGCCTCTCTTCAACTCCAGATCAAAAGGCTGTTCGTACTCATAGTTTATGCCCAAATGAAAGAGCTCGTTCGCAATGACA
>Ga0326597_10002046_pt1 | contig 30848 bp, 26 predicted proteins | sample RVTome_12_FD_203789 | JGI IMG/M metagenome (GOLD analysis project Ga0326597, IMG submission 203789) | Soil microbial communities from uranium-contaminated site in the Upper Colorado River Basin, Wyoming, United States - RVT100D185 | ecosystem: Environmental > Terrestrial > Soil > Contaminated >...
GTTCTCGCCATACCGGTGCTCGCCGTAGTCAGCATCGTCATGACGATGAACACGCGGCAGCGCCTCAACAGGCTCGAAGGGCGGCTTGCCCGGCTCGAAGGGTGGCTTGCCGAACGTGCCAGCGAGGCTCTCGCACCCGAGCCCGGCCCCGGCACCGTGCCTGAAGCACTGCCCGCGGCGGCAAAGGAGCCGGAACAAGTGCCGCCCGAGGAGGCGCTGCCTCCGCCGGAGTCTGAGGCGGCGGCGTCGTCTGTCGCGCCCCCGGCCCCTGCCGCGCCCGCTAAGCCCACGATCAGCCTGGAGGAGCGCTTCGGCACCCAATGGGTGGTCTGGGCCGGCGGCATTGCGCTGGCGCTCGGCGGCTTCTTCCTCGTGCGCCAAGCGATCGAGCAGGGCTGGTTTGGCGAACTCCAAAGAGTCCTGCTCGGAGCCGCCGTGGCGCTCGCTTTGATCGCCGCCGGTGAATGGACCCGGCGCCACGAGATCCTGACCGGCGTGACCGGCCTCCCCAAGGCGCACATCCCGAGCGTGCTGACCGCCGCCGGCACCGCCATCGCCTATGCCGATGTCTATGCCGCTTACGCGCTTTACGGCTTCATCGGCCCGGCTGTCGCCTTTGTTCTCTTGGGCGTCGTCGCTCTTGGCACGCTCGCCGCGGCGCTTCTGCATGGCCCGGCGCTCGCCGGCCTTGGCCTGATCGGCGCCTTCCTGACGCCGTTGATCGTCTCCACCGAGCAGCCGAGCTATTGGGCGCTCTATCTCTATCTCGCAATGGTCACCGCCGCGTCATTCGGCTTGGCCCGGGCACGGCTCTGGCGCTGGCTCGCCGTCACCGCCGTCGCCGCGAGCGTGCTCTGGGCGCTGCCGGGGATCGGCGATCTTCAGGCGCTCGCGCCACACGCCTTCCACATCGCCGCCGGCTTCACCCTTGCTGCGCTGCTGATCGTCTCGGGCCTCTTGTTCGGGCCTGACGCTGTGCCAGGTGACGTCGACGCCGTGTCGTCCGGCGCGCTTGCGGCCTATCTCCTCGCCTCGATGCTGCTCGTGCTGGCCACCGGCCACGACACACTCGCGCTCACTCTGTTCGTGGTCCTGGTCGCCGCGACCATCGCGATTGCCTGGCGCAGCGACGCCGCTTCCGCCGCCGTGCCCGCCGCTGCGCTGCTCGTCACCCTCATCTTTCTGCAATGGTCCTTCAACTTCAATGTCGCCGAACTCGCCATTGTGTCAGGCGCCGTGCCCGACTCTGCCTGGCTGCCGGACCGCTTCCTGTTTGGCGCGCCGCTGACGCTTGGCGGCGCTTTCGCTCTTCTGTTCGGCGTCTCCGGATTTCTCGCGCAAAACCGCGAGGCGAGGCCGCTCGTGTCGACGCTATGGGGTGCGTGCGCCGTCTTCGCGCCCATCGCCATTCTTATCGCCCTCTATTACCGCATCGCCGGCTTCGAGCAGTCGATCCCCTTCGCCGGCGCGGCAGTCGTTCTTGCCGGCGCCTTCGCCCTTGCCACCGAAGCCTTGAGCAAGCGGAGCGAGCCACCCGCAAGTGAGGCAGCTTGCGCCATCTTCGCCACCGGCGCGATCGCCTCGCTGGCGCTCGCTCTGAGCCTCGCCCTGGAGAAGGGTTGGCTCACCATCGCGCTCGCGCTGATGGTGCCCGGCATTGCCTGGGTCGCCGAGAAGCGGCCATGGCCCGTGCTCCGCTGGCTCGCTGCCGCCGTCACCGTGGCGCTGTTCGGCCGCATCGCCTGGGACCCGCGCATTGTCGGCGACGGGATCGGTACGCGGCCTATCTTCAACTGGCTGCTCTACGGCTATGGCGTGCCTGCGGCATCGTTCTGGCTCGCCGGGCACATGATGCGCCGGCGCGCGGACGACGTGCCGGCGCGGATCGTCGATGCCGCGGCCATCCTCTTCACCGTGCTCCTCATCGTGCTCGAGGTCCGGCACTACCTAACGGGCGACCCGTATGGGACCGGCAGCGCGCTCGCCGAGACAGCCCTCGATGTCTCGCTCCTGCTCGCCGTGGTGATCGGGCTTGAGCGCATACGCCTGAAGAGCGGCAGCATCGTCCACGATCTCGGCGCCCGGCTGCTTGCCGCCATGGTCTTCGTCATGATCGTGTTCAACCTAGGCGTCAGCGAAAATCCTCTGTTCACCGGTGAGCCCGTAGGCCCGCCGTTCATCAATTTGATCCTGCTCGGCTATGGGCTGCCCGCCGTGCTGGCAGGGGTGCTCGCCTACGTCACCTATGGTACGCGGCCACTTTGGTATAGCTCGACCGCCGCAGCTACCGCGCTCGCGCTTGCGCTCGCCTATCTCTCGCTCGAGATCAGGACCCTCTATCACGGGCCTGTGCTGATCGAAGGGGCGACCTCGGACGCCGAGCAATACACTTATTCCGCCGTCTGGCTCTTATTCGGCGTCGTGCTGCTTGCCGCCGGCATCTTCCTCCGCTCGCTGACCTTGCGCATCGCCTCGGCCGCCGTGGTGGTGCTCACCGTGCTGAAGGTCTTCCTCATCGACATGTCAGATCTGACCGGTATCTACCGTGCCCTGTCATTCCTCGGGCTTGGCGTCGTCCTGATCGGCATCGGCTGGTTCTATCAGCGGCTCCTGTTCCCCAAGGCCCCGGCCGCGAGTTCTGCCGCCGATTGACGCTTCCCGCGGGCGCTTGTCTCTAGCGGGGGCGCCAACTATGGTCGGCCCGCTCGAACCAATGAAACCCACATGAACCGCACGCAAAGCCCAGAGCCCGACAAGACCGTTACCGGCAACTATTTCGAGGACTTCAAGCTCGGCCAGGAGATCGTGCACGCCACGCCGCGCACCGTGACGGTGGGCGATGTGAGCCTGTTCACCGCGCTCTACGGCCCGCGCTTCGCCGTGCAGTCCTCCGACGCCTTCGCGCAGAAGATCGGCTATGCGCGCTCGCCCATCGACGATCTCCTGACCTTCCACGTCGTCATCGGCAAGACCGTTCCGGACATCTCGCGCAACGCCATCGCCAATCTCGGCTATGCCGAGTTCCGCTTTCTCGCGCCCGTCTATCCCGGCGACACCCTGGCCTCCGTCTCCGAAGTCATCGGGGTCAAGGAAAACTCAAACAAAAAGAGTGGCACGGTTTATGTGCGTTCCACGGGGCGGAACCAGCGGGGACACCCCGTGCTCTCTTACGCGCGCTGGGTCATGGTCAACAAGCGCGACGTCGACGCGCCGGCGCCGAAGTCTGTGGTGCCTGAGCTTGCCACAAGCGTCGATCCCGCGACGCTCGGCGCGGCACTCCCCGCCCTCGACACGAGCGGCTACGACTATGCGTTGGCCGGCTCGCCCAAACGCTGGGGCGATTACGCCGTCGGCGACAAGATCGACCATGTCGACGGGCAAACCATCGAGGAGGCCGAGCACCAGCTCGCCACCCGCCTGTTCCAGAACACAGCGAGGGTGCATTTCAATCAGCATGTGGAAGGCAAGGGAAGGTTCGGGCGCCGGCTCGTCTATGGCGGCCACATCATCTCGATGGCACGGTCCTTGAGCTTCAACGGGCTCGCCAACGCCTTCCACATTCTCGGGCTGAACGGCGCGCGCCACGTGGCGCCGTCCTTCGCCGGCGACACCATCTATGCCTGGAGCGAGGTGCTCGACAAAGCCGAGCTTCCGGGGCGGAACGACATGGGCGCGCTGCGCTTGCGCACCTTCGCCGTCAAGGATCGCGCTTGCGCCGACTTCCCCGGGCTGAAAGCCGACGGCAGCCATGAGGACGGCGTCGTCCTCGACATGGACTATTGGGTCGCGCTCCCGCGCTAGATGGAACCACGTCGCCGACCGGACGTTCTGCCTTGGTAGATTGGCGCAGCCTCCCCTGCAAGACGACCCCCCCGTCACCAGCTGCGCCGATCCTGTTTATGTCCGAGGTTACGAGAAGCCCGGCTGTCCCCCGCAGCCGGGCTTCTTTTTGCGCCTGTGGCAGCCGCGCCTCAGTTTCCGGAAAATTTACCTCAATCTCGGAACAGTGGCGCAAGCGTCACGTTTTCTAGACTAGAGAGTTGGGGTACTGCCGGAATTGGCTGGGGATACGCACATGTTAAGCAGTAGCGGCCACCCAGAGCGTGGCAATTGGAAGCTGCCCAGCTCGAGTTGGGCGCTTCCCGCAATCACAATCTTCCTCGTGCTGTTGGCCGTGGCGACGGCACTAGCGTAGTACCGCGTCGCTGCGACCTGGACCGCAACAAGAGGAGCCGTCATGGGACGCAAATTCGCTTGGCTCGCAGGCTGGTTAGCCGGAGCTGTGCTCTTTGCGTCGCCAGCCTTCGCCGCAGACACGGCCTCGGCCGTGTTGAAGGACCCCCAAGGCAAAGAAATCGGCAAGGCCACGCTCGCGGCAACCCCAAGCGGAACCTTGCTCACCCTCGAGCTGACCGCCGCGCCTCCCGGGGCGCACGGCTTTCACATCCACACGACCGGCAAATGCGAGCCGCCAGACTTTGCCTCGGCGGGGGGCCATTTCAATCCCGACGAGACCAAGCACGGGATCCTGAACCCCGAAGGGCCCCACGCCGGCGACATGCCCAATATCCACGTGCCTGAGAACGGCAAGCTCACGGTCGAAGTGCTGAATCCTCTGGTCACCTTGAGCAAGGAGTCGGCCCTTCTCGACGAGGACGGCTCGGCGCTTCTCATCCATGCCGACGCCGACGACTACATGACCGATCCTGCCGGCCATGCCGGCGGCCGCATCGCCTGCGGCGTCATCACGCCCTAGCCCCTGCACGTCGGATTTCGAATCCCTCCCCCTGCAAGGGGGAGGTCGGCTCGCATCGCGAGCCGGGTGGGGGTCGCTTGCAGCCCTTGGCCTGACCCCCTCCCCGGCCCTCCCCCTTGCAGGGGGAGGAAGTTAGCCGCAGGCCGGTTTGATTGCCCCGGCCCGGTCACTTGCGTTATGACAAGGCTCGTCTGGGCAACAACAGCACCGAAAACCCATGGGCAACGCCAAAATGGGGGCGGAGCGGCCGCTCTCCCCGCACCTTCAGATTTACCGGCCGATGCTCACCATGATGATGTCGATCGCCCATCGCGTCTCGGGGGCTTCGCTCGCCATCGGCTTTCTCCTGCTCGCCTGGTGGCTCCTCGCCATCAGCCTAGGCCCTGAGCCATACGCCCAAGTCTCGGGCTTCTTCGGCAGCATCGTCGGCCGCACGCTCCTCTTTTTGTTCAGCTGGGCGCTGATCCACCACATGCTCGGCGGCATCCGCCACCTGATCTGGGACACCGGCCGCGGCCTCGATAAAGTGAGCATCGAGGTGTTCGCCTGGGCCACCATTATCGGCTCGACCACGCTCACCGTTCTCTTGTGGGTCGTGGGCTATTGGCTCAAGGGAGCGTTTTGACCATGGCGACGCCCCTTAAGCGCGTTCGTGGCCTGGGCGCCGCCCATGGCGGCACCGAGACCTTCTGGCGCCAGCGCATGACGGCCATCGCCAATATCCCGCTTGTTCTCTTTCTCATCCTGTCGATCATCACCCATATCGGCGCGACCTATGACGAGGTGCATGCCTATCTCGCGCGGCCGCTCGTGGCGCTGGCGCTTCTCGCCCTCGTGGTCTCCGCCGCGATCCATATGCGCATCGGGCTGAAGGAGATCATCGAGGACTACGTCCACGGCGGCGCCAAGGTCACAGCCATCCTGCTCGCCACCTTCTTCGCCGCCGGCGTCGGGCTCGCCTCTGTCGTCGCCATCCTCAAGATCAGTCTCGGATCCTAGTCTCCATGCCTCAAGACGCCACGCCAAAGGACACGCCGCTGCACAACGCGGTCCAGGTGAAGGGCCGCGCCTATCCCATCATCGATCACGCTTACGACGTGGTGGTGGTCGGCGCCGGCGGGTCGGGCTTGCGCGCCGTGGTCGGCTGTAGCGAAGCTGGCTTGCGCACCGCCTGCATCACCAAGGTCTTCCCCACCCGCTCCCACACCGTCGCCGCCCAAGGCGGCATCGCCGCCGCGCTCGGCAATATGGGCCCCGACGACTGGCGCTGGCACATGTACGACACGGTGAAGGGCAGCGACTGGCTGGGCGACCAGGACGCCATCGAATATCTCTGCCGCAACGCGCCCGAGGCCGTGTACGAGCTCGAGCATTGGGGCGTGCCTTTCTCGCGCGACGACAACGGCAAGATCCTGCAGCGCGCCTTCGGCGGCATGACCACCGATTTCGGCAAAGGCCAGGCCAAGCGCACTTGCGCCGCGGCCGACCGTACCGGCCATGCCATGCTGCACACCATGTACGGCCAGGCGCTCCGCCATTCCGCCGAGTTCTTCATCGAATATTTTGCCATCGACCTCATCATGGACGACGAGGGACGCTGCCGCGGCGTGATCGCGCTGTCGATGGAAGACGGCAGCCTGCACCGCTTCCGCGCGCACCAAGTGATTTTGGCGACCGGCGGCTATGGCCGCGCCTATTTCTCCTGCACATCAGCGCATATCTGCACCGGCGACGGCAACGCCATGGTGCTGCGCGCCGGGCTGCCGCTCCAGGACATGGAGTTCGTGCAATTCCACCCGACCGGGGTCTACGGCGCGGGCGTGCTCATCACCGAGGGTGCGCGCGGCGAGGGCGGCTTCCTGCGCAACGCCGAAGGCGAAAAGTTCATGGAGCGCTATGCGCCGTCAGCCAAGGACCTTGCCTCGCGCGACGTGGTCTCCCGCGCCATCACCATCGAGATCAGGGAGGGCCGCGGCGTCGGCCCCGACAAGGATCACATTCACCTGCATTTGAGCCATCTCGAGCCTGACCTTCTGGCCGAGCGGCTGCCGGGCATCACCGACCTGGCCCGCATCTTCGCCGGCGTCGATGTGCGCGAGAAGCCGATCCCGGTGCTGCCGACCGCGCATTACAACATGGGCGGCATCCCCACCAATATGCATGGCGAGGTGATCTCCCCCAAAGACGGCGACCCCGACGCGATCGTGCCGGGGCTCATGGCGCTCGGCGAGGCGGCCTGCGTCTCGGTGCACGGCGCCAACCGGCTCGGCTCCAACTCGCTGATTGATCTCGTCGTGTTCGGCCGGGCGGCGGCGCTCCGCTGCGCCGAGATCGTCAAAAAGGACGGCGCCATCCCCGAGCTGCCCAAGGGCGCGGGCGAATCGGCCATCGAGCGGCTCGACCGCTTCCGCTACGCCGATGGCGGCACGCCGACCGCCGCGCTGCGCCTACGCATGCAGAAGACCATGCAGCGGGACTGCGCCGTGTTCCGCACCCAAAAGGTGCTGAAAGAAGGGGTGAAGGCCATCCGCGCCGTGTGGGACGATGCCGCCGACATCCACGTCACCGACCGCTCGCTGATCTGGAACACCGACCTGATCGAGACGCTCGAATTCGACAATCTGATCTCGCAGTCGGCCGTCACCGTCGCCGGCGCGCTCGCCCGCGAGGAGAGCCGCGGAGCGCATGCGCGCGAGGACTTCCCCAAGCGCGACGACGCCAAGTGGATGAAGCACACGCTGTCTTGGGCCGATTACGGCACGCACGAGGTGCGCCTCGAGTACCGCCCGGTGCACTCTTTCACCCTCTCCAACGAGATCGCCTATATCCAGCCGAAAGAGCGGGTCTATTGAGATGGTCCAGTTCACCCTCCCCAAGAACTCCAGGGTCAAGAAGGGCAAGGCGTGGAACCCGCCGCCGGAAGGCACGCAAGTCGGCCGCTGGCGCGAATACCGCGTCTACCGCTTCGACCCGGAGACGGGCGAGAACCCGCGCGTCGACACCTATTGGGTCGACATGGAGGATTGCGGGCCGATGGTTCTCGACGCGCTCATCTGGATCAAGAACAAGATCGACCCCACCCTCACCTTCCGCCGCTCGTGCCGTGAAGGCGTGTGCGGCTCCTGCTCGATGAACATCGCCGGCACCAATACGCTCGCCTGCACCATGCATGCCGACGATGCCAAGGGGGCTATTCCCATCTACCCGCTGCCGCATATGCCGGTGATCAAAGACCTCGTGCCCGACATGACACAGTTCTTCGCCCAGCTCCGCTCCATCGAGCCTTGGTTGAAGACCGACAGCCCCACGCCGCAGAAGGAATGGCGCCAAAGCCACGAGGAGCGCGCCAAGCTCGACGGGCTTTATGAATGCATCCTGTGCGCCTGCTGCTCGACCGCCTGCCCGTCTTATTGGTGGAACGGCGACCGCTATCTCGGGCCCGCCATCCTCTTGCAAGCCGATCGCTGGGTCGAGGACTCACGCGACGAGCGAACCGGCGAGCGGCTCGACGATCTGGAAGACCCCTTCCGCCTCTATCGCTGCCACACCATCCTCAACTGCACCAAGGCCTGCCCCAAGGGACTGAACCCGGCCGCGGCCATCGCCTCGCTCAAGCGCAAGCTGGTCGAGCGCGCCGAATGATCGACCATATCGGCATGGCCGTAGGCGACATCGCGCGCGCCACCGAGTTCTATCTGAAGGCGCTTGGCCCGCTTGGCTATGGCATCGTGATGGAGGTCTCCGCGGCGGAGACCGGCCACGGCGCAGCCATCGGCTTCGGTGCTCCCGGCCAGGAAGCGGACTTCCAGAGCGGCAAGCCCTCCTTCTGGATCGGCGAGGGGATGCGCGCAAGCGCCCCCATCCATGTCGCCTTCGTGGCGCCCTCGCGCGAAGCGGTCGACGCCTTTTATCGCGCCGGCCTCGCCGCCGGCGGCAAGGACAACGGCAAGCCGGGGCTCAGGCCCCATTACCACGCCAATTATTACGCCGCGTTCGTGCTCGACCCCGACGGCAACAATATCGAGGCCGTCTGCCATGCTCCCGCCTGACGCTTAGCTATTGCCGCGCGCAGTTCGGCAGCGAGAAGGTGCAGGTCGGGACCTCTTCCTTTCGCATCGCCTCCCGCTTTTTTGGGTCTTTCTCGCTCTGCCACTGGTAGGGGCTGCGCACGTCCTTATGGGCGAAGCTCACGCGGGCAAGCCGGCCGTTCTCGAAGACGAGGCTCGCCGTGCAGGTCCAGTCCTTGTCGCCCTTCTTCTTATCCTTCTTGTCTCCGCCGAAGGAGAAGCTCGGCTTGTCCTTCTTCTTCTTCTCGCCGGGCGGGCCGGGCACGGGCCCAGCACCCGAATAATGATAGGTCAGGGTCTCGGCTTCCGCCCCGCTCCGATATTTTGCGTGGGGCTCCCCGGCGCAGGCGATGATCGCTTCCTTGCTCATGCCGAGATAAGGCTTGGCGGGATCGCTGAAAAAGCCGGCAGAGACGGGGCCGACGTGGAAACCGGCGCTGCCCGCGATGATGAGCGCGGCGGCGAATCCGGCCGGGGAGGAGAGGGTCGGGCGCATCGCGCTTAAGCTGCCCCGAAATCCGGCAGTATCATGGCGGACCCCGTTGCTGGGCGCCACCTCGAGACTTGTCATCGCCGGGCTTGACCCGGCGATCCAGTAAGCACCGTCGGAATTTGCTTTGCGACGCCGTTGGTTACTGGATTCCCGCCTTCGCGGGAATGACGGCGTTGGCGGGGCGCCCCGTCAGAACGCGCCGAAGAAATCCCACAGAAGCTTGAGGTTGAGCGTGATGACGATGATGGCGGTCATGACCGCGAGCGCCGTCACCCAGCGTGGCGCGAGCAGCGCCCCCATCTTGCGTTTGTCGGCGGTGAACATCACCAGCGGCACGATGGCGAAGGGGAGCTGCAGGCTGAGCACCACCTGGGACAGGATCAAGAGCTGCGCCGTGCCCTCCGACCCATACCAGATGGTGACGATGGCCGCCGGCACGATGGCGATGCCCCGCGTCACCAGCCGCCGGAGATAAGGCGGCAGGCGAATGTCGAGGAAGCCCTCCATCACGATCTGCCCCGACAAGGTCGCCGTCACCGTGGAGTTGAGCCCGCAAGCAAGCAGCGCGATGGCAAACAGCGTCGGCGCGAAGGCCGAGCCGAGCAGCGGCTGCAAGAAGGAATGCACCTGATCGAGCTCCGTCACGTTGGTCTGACCCAATTGATGGAAGGTCGCCGCCGCCAAGATCAGGATCGAGGCGTTGATGGTGAGCGCGAACATCAGCGCGATGGTCGAGTCCATGGTGGCGAGCTTGATCGCCTCGCGCCGCTCAGGCACCGAGCGGCCATAGGCGCGCGTCTGCACCACGCCCGAGTGGAGATAGAGATTATGCGGCATCACCGTGGCGCCGATAATGCCGAGCGCCAGATAGAGCATCTCCGGGTTCTTCACGATCTCGACCGTCGGCGCGAAGCCCAGGATCACCTGGCCCCAATCGGGATCGGCCATGGCGATCTGAATGCCGAAGCAGACGGCGATGACGCCGAGCATGGTGACGATGAAGGCCTCGACATAGCGGAAGCCGAGCCGCTGCATCCACAAGATGAGGAACACGTCGAGCGCGGTGAGGATCACGCCGATCTCGAGCGGAATGCCGAACAGGAGATTGAGCCCGATCGCCGTGCCGATTACCTCGGCGAGATCGGTGGCGCAGATGGCAAGCTCGGCGAGCGCCCAGAGCGGATAGGAGACCCAGCGCGGGAAGGCGTCGCGGCAGGCTTGCGCCAGGTCGCGCCCCGAGGCCACGCCGAGCCGCGCGCACAGCGCCTGCAAGATGATCGCCATGATGTTGGAGAGAAGCGCGATGAACAGCAGCGCGTAGCCGAATTTGGAACCGCCGGCGAGCGAGGTCGCCCAGTTGCCGGGGTCCATATAGCCGACGGCGACGAGATAGCCGGGGCCGAGAAAGGCGAGCAGCTTCCGCCAGGTCGATCCCTTGGGGATCGTGCGGATGGTGCCGAAGACTTCCGACAGCGACGGCGTGGTGGCGGCGCGCCGCCAGCCTTGCGCGCGGGCCTCCGCATATGCCGCGGCCGCGTCGTCCGACATACTTTCCGCGGTCGCTGCCTTCACTGGGCTCAGCATGGACTTCCCTCTTGGGGGGCCTTGAGCGAAAAGCTCTAACGCGACCCGCCGCAGCGGGACGTCTCATGCCGTATGTATCTTAGATGCGACTAATTTGCAAGAGCAACTGACCCAAAGTTAGCTAGCGTGCGCCGCCGATACTGCGCGCCGGGCGATGCGCCGGATCCGACAGATGTCCGCTTTTGACCCATAGCGGACATTGGCAAGGCCTTAGGGCCAATCTCGGCGTAGGCTGCCCTAGCGCGCCTTGACCCGCGAGCGAAGGATTTGAGGCACATCAAATCGTGGAACCTCACCAGCGTTGAATACATGAACGCCCTCCGTCGCTGGGCGGAGGGCCTCCGATGGTTTGCTGAAAATCGCAGCCTACCCAGGATGCTTGCTGGAATAATAGGAATGCGCCTTCGCGAGATTGCCCTTGGGATCCTTCATGAACTCGGTCTTGGCCGCCTCGTTGCCGAAGCAGTAGGTCTTGCCTTCAATGGTCGTGTTGACCGAACAGTCCGTCTTGACGTCCTTGCCGCTAGCAAGGCCCTGCGTGCACATGTTGTCGAACTCGCCGGTCACGGCCAAAGCTGCTGTGCTTAGACCAAGCAATAGAGCGGCTGCAAAGGCCGCGGATGCGATGTAACCTCTACTCATAGTCGTCACTCCTATAGGAGGCTTGGGGGGACTTGCCTCGCATTTACCCTAGCACTCGGAGCGGCCGTTTTATGTGACCCTAGTCACTTAGCTGTGATGCGAAGCTGCCTCGGTCGGCGCTTGTCCCAGTTAAAGGAGGCTTCCATGCGAGCTTTCGTCATCATTCTTTCGCTAGCGGCCCTCACTGCTCCTGCCGTCGCGTCTGCCGAGCAGACGGAGATAACCGTGCGTGTGCTTGCCAAGGATTCCAAATTCGTCGGCACGAGCATGGGAGGCATGCGTAACATCTGCGCGACGCTCACACGGGCGAGATCCTTGCGACGGGGCTAACGCAAGGTGGGACCGGCAACACCAAGCTGATCATGCATGAGGACAGAGGCCGTCGCGCGCAATTGGCTGACGAGTCGGCTGCAAAGTTCACCGCCACTCTCGATCTCGATGAGCCGCGCCTCATTGAGGCTGAAGCTTATGGGCCTTTGGGACAGCCTCAAGCCGCCACGCGCGTGCTATCCACCCAATGGGTGGTTCCAGGTCGCGGGATTTCCGGCGGAGATGGCTGGGTGCTCGATCTTCCCGGTTTCGTCGTCGACGTGCTTGCGCCGCCGGCGCATATCAGACTTCCGGCAGAGACGACCGAAGTCGATCTGCGCGCCAATGTGGTGATGATGTGCGGCTGCCCCATCGATCCTAAGGGCCTGTGGGATGCCGACAAGCTTGAGGTCAAGGCGATCGTGAAGCGGAATGGGGAGCGAGTCGCCGATTTGGATCTCTCCTTTGCAGGGGAGACCAGCCAGTTCGCGACGAAGGTGCCCGTCGAGGCGCCGGGCGACTACGAGATCATCGTCTTTGCCCATGACCCGCGCAACGGCAATACCGGCGTCGATCGCACCACCTTTATTGCCTCAAAAGGCTAGGTCAACTGCGGCGCTCCTGATAGCCGCGGGACAGGAATGAGATCCGTTCGCGTCGACGCAGCTAGCGCAAAAGCACCACCCATCTGGTGCCCTTCAGGCTTGGTCGTGGCGATTGACGCTACGCCCGAACTGCCACCGGCAGCATGAATGGCAAGCACCAAAACCGAACTCATGTCACCGTAGCCTTCTGTTCCAGAACTCCCACGCGATTCCATAGAGTGCGCCGAGCACAAAACCAGCGACGGTGAACGTGACGAATCCGATGAGGAAACCGATGGGACTGCCGGTCATTGGCCAAGGACTGGCGGGGGCAAGTGCAGCAAGAAATCCGAAGGGCGGGAACAGAAGGTCGAAAATGGCGCATAAGACATATGCCACACCCGTAGTCGTCGCCAGCGCGAACGCATGGACTTTCCAGATGTCAGTCATGACACACCTCCCTGTTGGTGAGGGGAAACGTACTTACGCATGCTGTTTCTCCGTTTCGTTGTTTCTGATGTTGCCGATCAGCTGCATGTCCTTGTCTGGGCGCTTGCTTCTTCATGGACGGCTTGTTTACGACGGATTCGGTCCAATGATCTTTGATGGTGATCAAGGGCAAAGCTCGGACCTGCGTCACAACTGGCGGAACAAAACGAGGAGGAGAAGTGATGAATCTGCGTAGATCAATACTTCTGGCACGTACCGGACCTCTTCATACCTACCGTCCTCCTCGGCTTCGAGAGCCCTGCCGCGCCTGTTGCGCAATCTGCACGATTCTACAAAGCCAATTACGTGAGCAGTGCAGAGTCATCCGATGAAGAACCGCGTCCCGCTACCCCCTGAGTTGGAAGCCACTAAGGCGGCAGCTCGCCGCGCCATTGGGGCCATACGGCCCGCCCAGGTCAGCACAAGCGACCAAGCAACGCTCTATACGGCTGGAAGAACCGCAGCAGGCCATGCGCTGCCGCCGTACTATCTTGTTTATTTTCTTCTCGTGGAATTGCTGGAGTTCCCTTTTTGGGGGCGGTTTGAAAAAGTCGCTTGGTCAGTCCCGATAGAGTTCGACGGCGATCTTTTCTCCATCGAGCACCGAAAACTTGGTCTCGGCGTATTCGCCCCCAACCCGTCCTCCAAGGAAGAGCAGGCGAAGGAAATCGTGAAGCTTGTCGGAAAGGGCGTAAGGACGGCCGCGCCATTCTTTGCCTGGCTTGCCGAGCGTGCCGTTCAGGAATCAAAGCTAAATGTCGTCAATCGCAGCGACTCGCTATTCGGACGCTTTGAATACCTGCTTGGGCTCTACAAAAGGACGACGACGGAAGCGGAAGAGAGAACCGACGAACGACATACTGAAACGCAGGAGACGCCTTACGGCACGATGACAACAACCAGCTACCCAGCGTGGGAGCTAAGACAGAACGCGGAGTGGCTCGCACTTGCGGCCATCGAGGCCTTTTTTAGCTGGACCGAACACGTTTTCATCCACATCGCAATCCTATCCGGCAACATAACTACGGGAAGCGAAGTCGCCACGTTGGCCGAGAGCGGTTGGGACGCCAAGTTCAAGAGCGCCCTGGACGTGCAGGAGCCGAAGACCAAGGCCTTCTTCGACAAGCTCATCTCAATCCGTCGCCAGCTCAGGAATTTCGCGGCACATGGCTCTTTTGGCAAAGAAGGAGAAGCCTTCAGCTTTCACTCAGGCGCCGGCGCCGTGCCTGTCCGACTTGCCCATCAGACTGGGCATCCCCGGTTTTCGCTAAGCGGCGAACGCGCATTCTCCGAGGCGGAGGCGATCGAGACCATTGAGCGGTTCATCGCCCATCTGTGGTCAGGGCCGCGCGAGCCGGCCTTTCTCTACATCCAGAAGAGCGGGCTACCCATTATTCTGACCGACGCCGCCGATGGCACCTATCGAAGCGCCATGCAGTCGGTAGAAGACATGCAGGCATTCCTCGAAGTCCTGGTCTACAAGTTCGACCAAGCCGCCAACATGGATTGGTGAGCTGAATAGCTCAGCGGGTTCGGAACAGCAGCAGAAGTCGCCGCCTCGGAAAGTGTGACCCCCGAATGTGACCAGCTGAGAAGAAAGGTAAGATGTCCCCCCTGTCCGCCCAATCTCGCGTCTCTCTGCTCAGCCCCGATAGAACCGCCGTCAATTAATGGCGCAATCCCGAACTTCTTCGGGACAGTTTGGTTGAGGCCTGGAGAGAGCCAGTAAGGCCGCGACTATGTGGCTGTGCTTGGAGGGCAGCGAACGAGTCTCGCCGCCGCGAATTCCCTGATAACCGGGAAAATACAGGCAATTTTGGTTGAACGCCCCCTCCCCGCCTGCACAAACCAATTGAAACGCGAGACTTCTTGGGACGAATTCCCTGAAATTGGAACAGGGAACTTATTATTGCAAACAGGGAAAGACACTGCGCTAACAGCGAAACTGCATGTGCTTGTTGGCACAAGCCGGAACGTAAGCACTCGAGCAGCCAATGACTGCTTCTGACCCGAAGCCGAAATAACTAGTTTCCCAAGCATTAGAATAGAGATGCAGATGCGTAAAACATCGCACCAATCACGGCGGCGGCCGGCAGCGTCACCAACCATGCAATCATGATGCTGCCAGCAATGCCCCAGCGGACGGCCGAGACTCTCCGAGCCGAGCCCACTCCCATGATTGCCCCGGTGATTGTGTGGGTAGTCGACACTGGTACGCCTAAGGATGTGGCTAGATAAAGCGTTGCCGCCCCTGCCGTTTCGGCACAAAACCCCTGCACCGGCTTGAGCCGCGTGATCCGCGAACCCATCGTGCGAACGATGCGCCAGCCTCCGACCAGAGTTCCGAGAGCCATAGCGCCGTGGCACGACAATACAATCCAGAACGGAACGTAAAAGTCAGGCCCCAGCAAGCCTTCCGCGTAGAGGAGCCCCGCTATGATGCCCATCGTCTTCTGAGCGTCATTGCCGCCGTGCCCAATCGAATAAAGAGCTGCGGAGCCCATTTGCAGAACGCGAAAGATCCGGTCCACAGCCAAGGGGCTGCTGCGTAGAAATATCCAAGCGACTCCTAGCCAGAGCACGATGGCTAACACGAACCCCAATAGGGGCGACCAGACGATCGCGCCAACTGTCTTCACTACCCCAGGCCAAACGACGGCGCCAATACCGGCCTTGGCAGTGCCGGCACCCAGAAGTCCCCCTATGAGCGCGTGTGAGCTTGAGGAAGGAATGCCTCCCCACCAGGTGATCAAATTCCAGCTAATCCCGCCCATGAGAGCACCAAAGATCACCCGCCAATCGACGACATCGGCGGCGATAAGACCAACGCCAATCGTCTGCGCGACGTGCAGCCCAAAAAACAAGAAGGCGATGAAGTTGAAGAAAGCGGCCCAAACGACAGCCACGCTAGGCGAAAGGACCCGCGTCGAGACGATGGTGGCTATTGAATTTGCTGCGTCATGGAGTCCGTTGAGGAAGTCAAAAGCAAAGGCGATCACAATGAGAATGATGATAAGCGTAAGGCTTCCAGCAATCATGGAAGCGCACCATTGCCGTCACGCATGCTCGATGACAATGCCCTGAATTTCATTCGCAACGTCCTCCAACCTGTCGACCGTACTTTCCAGGTGATTGTAAATCTCGTTGCCGCGAATAAAGTCCATTGGATCTCCTGCTTTGGCCCGTTGATACAGATCCTTGAGCCCTTGATCATGCAAGTCATCGGCGTCGCCCTCGATGCGAGTGATTCTGAGACAGGTTTCGTTGATGTCCGCTGCATTGTTTGCGACATCCGACAGCATGGAAACCGCCCTTTGAACAAGTTCGGCGCATTCGACAATCGCCTCGGTCATATCCTGCATTTCACTGTCAAATGACGTCATCTCGAATAGCATGATCGCTTTTGCTGTCTGCTGCATCTGATCGACGGAATTGTCCATCGAAGTGATGAGACTCTGGATATCTGCTCGATCGAAGGGCGTGATGAAAGTGGTTCGGAGCCCAATAAGGACCTCCCGAGCGATTTCGTCAGCCTCATGTTCCCGCGCGATGATTTCTTGGCAAGAGGCTGGAAGCTGACCATGGCCTGCAAGCATCTCGCGGAGCGCCTTTGCGGCATCCACCACCACAGCGGCATGCCGTTCGAACAGGGGAAAAAACATCAATTGGCGCGGCAGAATTCGGCGAAACCAGTGCAACATGGCTTGCCTCTATATCGAAGATGGTAGGTGATGTCTCTGGTGGAGCATCTCCGCTAAGTACAAGCGGACGCGCTAACTTCTTTGGCGAATGTTTCCTCTACGAGTCGCCCCCCCCTTCAGCCATCAGTATTGGTAGCCAAGTCCGAAAATCACCTTCTCGACATCGGTGAAGAGCTCGTCAGCCTGATAGTTCGCGTATTTAAGCTGCGCGTAAACCCCGTTGCGAAAAGGAACGTACGCGTAGAAGTCAAATTCGGATCCGTAGTCCAGATCCCGCAAGGTAGACCGGAACTCGTGATACTGGGCAAGGACGAGGAGACCGTCGAAATAGCTGAGCGGGCCGACCGATTTCGAGGAAATCTTGTAACGTGCCTCGACGTAAAAATCCTGAAGACCGGTTGGCGGTGTCACTAGGAACACGTCGGCAAAGCCGTTGAAGATGTGCCCCGTCGCGAGCGGCGTCTGGAACGCGGCGACTCCGTTATCGCTGCCCAACAATTCGTAAATGAGAGTCGTGGTGAATCCCTTCCAGGTCAGCCCCTGTTCGACGCGCACATAATTCACGGTGTAGTCGACCGGGTTGTCTCCATAATTGGTCTGCCGGGCGTACTCAAAACGGTAGTCATACGTTAGCTTATCGTTCAGAGGCCGCTTGCCCCACAGAAAGCCGCCATAGCTGGCATTCGACAGTGAGTCGAGGTCGAAGAGGTCGATCAAATAAGTGTAGCCCGTGAGCGTACCGATGGGCATCGGCTTGCTCTCGAGATGGAATAAGTGAGTGTTGGAGGCAACATTGCCGACTGGCGACTCGTCGCTGAAGATGCGGTTCACGTTGCCGATATATGCGTAAAGCCCAGTCACTCCAGGCAGGGCCGTGATGGTTGCCTTCGCGCCGTCGAAGGTTTGGTCGTTCTGGCGCCAGGCAACAGAGCCGACATATCTCTCGTTGTCGAGGTTCTCTAAGTAGCGGCCGCCTAAGATAGCCACGCCCGGAATGTTGTGGGATTCGAGGTAGGCCTGATCCACCTCGGCTGATTCAACGTCGGCGACCACAGGGTACTGGGTCTTGCCGTTAATTGTGTTGTTGAAGTCGTCCGGACCGACTTCGATGACGAACTCTCCCTCGATGCCGGCCCGAAAACCATGGAAGAACCCCGACTCGACGCCCGTCTTGTTCTTCAAGGTCGAGGCGCGCGCCTCCTTCGGCAAGTTACCTTGATCGACAAACTCATAGCGATAGCGGAAGTCGGTCCAGAACTTGCCGTTGAGAAAACCTGTATGCGGGGCCTGGTAGCGCCCATCGCCGGACCCCTGTTGAGGGTCGTAATAGGCACTTTGGGCTATGACCGAAGAGTTCCAGGCGCCCACCGAAAGGATCAAGGAAAGTGCGAGCCCAACGGACCGCGCCACCCGAGTAGGACTACGCGAAGTCGATATATCGCTCCCAGGGGCGCCCCCCATTGCGCAGGTCTCCGCTCGCCCAGTTTACTCCCTTGCCTCGCATAGTCTAACGGCCTGGTCCTTGCGCTGGCGCAATGTCACCAACATGCGTTGGAGCGAGCAGTCTTAAGTGGGTTTCGGCAGGCTGATTGATCTGCGTCAACGTGGAGGCCCGGGTTTTAGCCAAAAGTTTGCTTCTGCAGGGTTGTTCGGACTGCGTCTGGGCCCAGCGAGGAGCCAACTTCATGGCGTCGACAGCTGCTTATTCGGTTCAGACCCCGGATCGGGCATGGCTGAGCCAGTGGACCCCGGAGGACACAAACTTCTGGGAATCGACGGGCAAGAAGCTTGCTTGGCGGACGCTCGTCATTACCACCATCAATCTGACGCTTGCCTTCATCGTCTGGTTCGTCGTTTCGGCACTTGTCGTGCGTTTGCCGGGGGTCGGATTCCAACTCTCAAGCTCGCAGCTTTTCTGGCTCGCGGCCATGCCTGGGCTCGCCGGTGGCACGTTCAGGATCATTCATACTTTCCTCGTGCCGCTTTACGGCACGCGACACGTCGTCTCCATCTCCACACTACTGCTGCTCGTTCCCCTGCTCGGCTGGTTCTTCGCGGTCCAGGATCCGGCCACGCCATACTGGGTGCTCCTTCTGCTCGCCTTCCTCGCAGGACTTGGCGGAGGAAACTTCTCCTCCTTCATGCCATCCACCAGCCTCTTCTTCCCCAAAAGACTGCAGGGAACGGCGCTCGCCATGCAGGCGGGCATCGGCAATTTCGGGGTGAGCATCGTCCAGTTCGTCACCCCCTGGATCATCGGCATCGCGCTCGCAGGCTCGCTTCTCGGTGGATCGCAAAATTTCATTGGCGATGGTACGACGAGCCCAGTCTGGCTGCAGAACGCCGCTGCAATCTATCTGCCCTTCGTGGTGGTATTTGGCATCGCCGCGTGGGTGATGCTGCGAAGCGTGCCGGTACGCGCCAATTTCCGCGAGCAGCTCGACATCTTCAAGGAGAAGCACGGCTTCTTCATGACGCTTCTCTACATCGGCACCTTCGGCACGTTCTCGGGGTTGGCGGCGACCTTCCCCCTGTTGATCAAGCAGATCTATGGCGGGCTGCCCGGTGCGCCTGATCCGCTCACCTACGCCTTCCTCGGACCACTCATCGGCTCGGTCGCACGGATCGCCGCTGGGCCAATCTCCGACAAATTTGGTGGCGCCCGGGTTACGCACTGGTCGGGCATCGGCATGCTGGCCTGCGTCATCGCGGTGACGTTCTTCACGGCGCCCGCCTCGATGGAGCAGTTCCCGTACTTCGTCGCCGCGATTCTCGGACTGTTTTTCTTTTCAGGCGTCGGCAACGCTTCGACCTTCAAGCAGATGCCGATGATCTTTCCGCCGCGCCAGGCGGGAGGCGTGATCGGCTGGACCAGCGCCATGGCCGCCTATGGTCCCTTCGCCGTGGCACTGATGCTCAGCTATTCCTTCGACTGGTTCGACTCGTTCAACCCCTTCTTCTACTGGGCCGCGTTCTTCTACCTCGTCTGCATCGCGATCAATTGGTGGTTCTACGCGCGGAAGGGCGCAGAGAAACCTTGCTGACCGGCGGGATCAAATAATGAGCCATTTTCTCGATCGTCTGAGCTTCTTCAATCGCGTCATCGATGACTTCGCCGATGGCCACGGCATCGTGACGCGTGAGGACCGGCGGTGGGAGGACGGCTACCGCAAGCGCTGGCAACACGACAAGATCGTGCGGTCGACCCACGGCGCCAATTGCACCGGGTCGTGCTCGTGGAAAATTTACGTCAAGGGTGGCATCGTCACCTGGGAGACGCAGCAGACCGACTATCCGCGCACGCGGCCCGAGCTCCCCAACCACGAGCCGCGCGGCTGCTCGCGAGGCGCGAGCTACTCCTGGTACCTGTATTCCGGCAACCGGGTAAAGTATCCGCTGATCCGCTCGCGCCTGCTCAAGCTGTGGCGCGAGGCGCGCGCATCGATGACCCCGGTCGCGGCCTGGAAGTCGATCGTGCAGGATCCGGCGAAGCGCAGCGCCTATGTTCAAAAGCGCGGTCTCGGCGGCTTTGTCCGTTCGACCTGGGACGAGGTGAACGAGATCATCGCCGCGGCGAATGCCTATACGGTGAAAACCTATGGGCCAGACCGCGTGTTCGGCTTCTCGCCGATCCCGGCGATGTCGATGGTGAGCTATGCCGCGGGCTCGCGCTATTTGTCACTGCTCGGCGGCGTGTGCATGTCGTTCTACGATTGGTATTGCGACCTGCCCCCCGCCTCGCCCCAAACCTGGGGCGAGCAGACCGATGTTCCCGAAAGCGCCGACTGGTACAATTCCGGCTTCCTGATCCTGTGGGGATCGAATGTCCCCCAAACGCGCACGCCCGATGCGCATTTTTATACCGAGGCGCGCTACCGCGGCGCCAAGAGTGTCGTCGTCACCCCCGACTATTCCGAGGCCGCGAAATTCGCCGACCTTTGGGTGCATCCCAAGCAGGGCACCGACGCTGCGCTCGCGATGGCGCTGGGCCACGTCATTGCCCGCGAGTTCCATGTCGAGCGCCAGGTTCCCTATTTTACCGACTACGCACGCAAATACACCGACCTGCCGATGCTCGTCCGCCTCGTCCGCAACAACGGCCAGTTGGTCCCCGAGCGGTTCGTGCGTGCGAGCGATTTCGACGGAGCGTTAGGTGAGACTGCCAACCCCGAATGGAAGCCGGTCGCTTTCGATGAAAATTCGGGTGGGGTCGTGGCGCCGAGCGGCGCCGTCGGATTTCGCTGGGGCGATCCAGGCAAGTGGAACCTCGAGGAGAAGGATGGGAGGGGCCGGGACACCAGGCTGCGGCTCTCGCTCGCCGGGACACGCGACGAGATCGTCGATGTCGCCTTCCCCTATTTCGGCAACCGCGAGCACGATCATTTCGCCGGCACTGACCATCCGGGCATCCTGATCCGCCGGGTCCCGGCCAAGCGCCTGCAGTTGAAGGATGGCGAGGCGCTGGTGGCCAGCGTCTTCGATCTGTTCATCGCCAATTACGGGGTTGACCAGGGCTTAGGCGGCGAGCATCTCGCCAGGTCCTACGACGATCTGGAGCCCTACACCCCCGCCTGGGCCGAGCGCATCACCGGCGTGCCGCGCGACCACATCGTCACCATCGCCCGTGAATTCGCCCGCAACGCCGAGAAGACGAACGGGCGCTCCATGGTCATCCTCGGCGCCGGCGTGAACCATTGGTACCACATGGACATGACTTACCGCGGCATCATCAATATGCTGGTGATGTGCGGCTGCGTCGGGCAGTCGGGTGGCGGCTGGTCGCACTATGTCGGGCAGGAGAAGCTGCGGCCGCAGACGGGCTGGCTGCCGCTCGCCTTCGCGCTGGATTGGAACCGTCCGCCACGGCAGATGAACTCGACGTCGGCGTTCTACGCCCACACCGATCAGTGGCGCTACGAGACGCTGGACGTATCGGAAATTCTCTCGCCGACCGCGCCGCCCGGTCCGTGGGACGGCGCTCTGATTGACTACAATGTGCGCGCCGAGCGCATGGGTTGGTTGCCGTCGGCGCCGCAACTTGAGCAGAACCCGCTTTCGATCGCGGCCAAGGCGACCGCCGCCGGCAAGGAGCCGAAGGACTATGTCGCCGCCGCGCTTAAGTCCGGCGAACTCACGCTCTCTTGCGAAGATCCGGACAAGCCAGCCAACTGGCCGCGCAATCTGTTCGTCTGGCGCTCCAACCTTTTGGGCGCGTCTGGCAAGGGGCACGAATATTTTCTGAAGCATCTGCTCGGCACCTCGCACGGCGTGCTGGGGAAGGACTTGGGCGCGACCGGGGCGCAGAAACCGAGCGAAGTGGCCTGGCACGACCAGGCGCCGGAGGGAAAGCTCGACCTGCTCGTCACGATCGACTTCCGCATGTCCACGACCTGCATGTATTCCGACATCGTTCTGCCGACCGCGACTTGGTACGAGAAGAACGATCTCAATACGTCCGACATGCATCCCTTCATCCATCCGCTGACATCGGCGGTCGACCCGGTTTGGGGAGCGCGCAACGACTGGGAGATCTACAAGGGTATCGCCAAGGCCTTCTCCGAAGTCGCGCCCGAGGTGCTTGGGCTGGAGAAGGACGTGGTGCTCACCCCGATCCTGCACGACACGCCCGGCGAGATCGCCCAACCCTTCGACGTGAAGGATTGGAAGCGGGGTGAGATTGATCCGATCCCCGGCAAGACGATGCCGCAGGTCACCCTCGTCGAGCGGGACTATCCCAACCTCTACAAGAGATTCACTTCGCTTGGGCCGTTGATGGCCAAGCTGGGCAATGGCGGCAAGGGCATAAACTGGAACACCGAGCATGAGGTCGAGTTCCTGAAGCGGCTCAATGGAGAGGTCGAGGAAGACGGTGCGACCAAGGGCCTGGCGCAAATCAATACCGATATCGACGCCTGCGAGGTCATCCTGAGCCTCGCGCCTGAGACGAACGGCGAGGTCGCGGTCAAGGCTTGGGCCTCGCTTGGGCGGTTCACCGGGCGCGAGCACGACCATCTTGCTGTCGGCAAAGACGACGAGAAAATCCGCTTCCGCGACGTGGTCGCTCAGCCGCGCAAGATCATCTCGTCGCCGATCTGGTCGGGGCTTGAATCGGATAAGGTCTGCTACAACGCCGGCTACACCAACGTGCATGAGCTGATCCCGTGGCGGACGCTCACCGGCCGCCAGCAGCTCTACCAGGATCATTCGTGGATGCGGGCCTTCGGCGAAGGCTTATGTGTCTATCGCCCGCCAATCGACACCAAGACGGTGAAGCCGGTCATCGACCGCAAGCCGAACGGCAATACGCCGATCGTGCTCAACTTCATCACCCCCCATCAGAAATGGGGCATCCACTCGACCTATACGGACAATTTGCTGATGCTGACGCTGTCGCGGGGCGGCCCGATCGTGTGGATCAGCGAGGTCGACGCCGGAAAAGCCGGCATCGCCGACAACGACTGGGTCGAGGCCTTCAACACCAATGGTGCGCTGGTCGCCCGCGCCGTCGTCTCCCAGCGCGTCAAGGAAGGCATGTGCATGATGTATCACGCACAGGAGAAGATCGTGAACGTGCCGGGCTCCGAGCAGACCGGTCAGCGCGGCGGCATCCATAACTCGGTCACGCGGACGGTGCTGAAGCCGACGCACATGATCGGGGGCTACGCCCAGCAATCCTACGGCTTCAACTACTACGGCACGGTCGGCTCCAACCGCGATGAGTTCGTCATAGTGCGCAAAATGGCGGAGATCGACTGGCTCGAAAGGCCGGCCGCGGACGAGCCCGCCGTAACGCCCCAACTGGAGGCCGCAGAATGAAAGTCCGCGCCCAGATCGCCATGGTGCTGAACCTCGACAAGTGCATCGGGTGCCACACCTGCTCGGTCACCTGCAAGAATGTGTGGACCAGTCGCGAAGGCATGGAATACGCCTGGTTCAACAATGTCGAGACCAAGCCCGGCATCGGCTACCCCAAGGAGTGGGAAAACCAGGACCTCTGGAATGGCGGTTGGCGCCGCAAGCGAAACGGCAAGATCGAGCCGAGGATCGGCGCCAAATGGCGCGTGCTCGCCAACATCTTCGCCAATCCGGACCTGCCCGAGATCGACGACTATTACGAGCCCTTCACCTTCGACTACGAGCACCTGCAAAAGGCGCCGGAGCTGCAGGCCATGCCGACGGCGCGCCCCCGCTCGCTGGTCAGCGGTGAGCGCATGGAGAAGATCGAATGGGGCCCGAACTGGGAGGAGATCCTCGGCGGCGAGTTCGCCAAGCGCTCGGCCGATGTCAATTTCGAGGGCGTGCAGAAGGAAATTTACGGCCAGTTCGAAAACACCTTCATGATGTATCTGCCGCGGCTGTGCGAGCATTGCCTTAACCCGGCCTGCGTTGCCGCGTGCCCGTCCGGCGCGATCTATAAGCGCGAGGAGGACGGCATCGTTCTGATAGACCAGGACAAGTGTCGCGGCTGGCGCATGTGCGTGTCGGGCTGCCCGTACAAAAAGATCTATTACAACTGGTCGAGCGGGAAGTCGGAGAAGTGCATTTTCTGCTATCCGCGCATCGAGGCGGGGCAGCCGACCGTGTGCTCGGAGACCTGCGTCGGGCGCATCCGCTATCTCGGCGTCGTGCTGTATGACGCCGACCGCATCGAGCAAGCCGCGAGCGTTGCCGACGAGCAGGACCTCTATGAGGCGCAGCTCGACATCTTCCTCGACCCGCACGATCCGGCAGTGATCGAGCAGGCACGCGCCGACGGCGTGCCGGACAACTGGCTCGAAGCTGCTGTCCGCTCGCCGGTGTGGAAGATGGCGATGGAATGGAAAGTCGCCTTCCCGTTGCATCCGGAATACCGCACACTGCCGATGGTCTGGTACGTGCCGCCGCTTTCGCCCATCCAATCGGCGGCCGTTGCGGGCAAGATCGGCCACGACGGCGAGATGCCGGACGTCCGCTCCTTGCGCATCCCGCTCAAATATCTCGCCAACCTGCTGACCGCCGGAAAGGAAGAGCCGGTTGCGGTGGGGCTGGAGCGGATGATCGCCATGCGCGCCTATATGCGGGCCAAGACCGTCGACGGCGTGATCGACGAGGGTATCGCCCGGCGCGTCGATCTCACGCCCGAGCAGATCGACGAAATGTACCAGATCATGGCCATCGCCAATTACGAAGATCGCTTCGTCATCCCCACAGCCCATCGCGAACTCGACGAGAACGCCTTCGACCTGCGCGGCTCCTGTGGCTTCTCTTTCGGCAATGGCTGCTCGGGTGGAACGACCGAAGCAAATCTGTTCGGAACGCCGAAGAAGCACGTCAAGACGCCGATGGAGGTCGCGTGATGAAGAAAACCTTCAAAGCTCTCTCTGCGCTGCTGAGCTACCCGGACGAGGAGTTGCAGAAGGCTACGCCGGAGCTGCGGACCGTGATTGACGAGGAGACTCTCATCCCGGCGGATAGTCGCCGCCTCCTGGACGCTCTGCTCGAGGAAATTGCGACCGGCGATCTCTATGCGTTGCAAGAGCGCTATGTCGACCAGTTCGATCGCACGCGTTCTTTGTCGCTACATCTCTTCGAGCACGTGCATGGCGAGAGCCGCGACCGCGGCCAGGCGATGATCGATCTGAAGAGCCTTTACGAACAAAACGGGCTGTACCTGAGCGCCGCCGAGCTTCCCGACTTCGTGCCGGCGTTTCTCGAATTCCTCTCCATGCTTCCTCTGACGCAAGCACGCACGCTGCTCAGCCAAACCGCGCATATCCTGACCGCGCTTGCCGAGCGCCTGCAGAAGCGCCACTCGCCTTACGCCGCAATATTCCAAGCCCTCGCTGCGCTCGCCACGCTCGCGCCGGACGCACCGAGCGTCGAATTGGTGGCGGAAGGTGAAGATACCGATCCCAATGATTTCGCTCAGCTGGACGCGCAATGGGAAGAGGAGGCGGTGACCTTCGGCCCTGGCGCCACGCGAAGCTGCAAGGACCGGATCGTATCCCAGATTCGCGCGGGCAGACGACCGCCTGCCGACGTGCCGGCTTAAGGAGAGCGCCATGGCGGATTTTATCAACCATGCTCTGTTCGGCTGGTATCCCTATCTCTGCCTCACGGTGTTCCTAGTCGGAAGCCTGCTCAGATTCGACCGCGAGCAATATACCTGGAGGTCCGGCTCGAGCCAGTTGCTGCGGCGCAAGCAGCTCACCTGGGGCTCCAACCTTTTTCACGTCGGCATTCTCGTGGTCTTCGCTGGCCATTTCGTTGGCCTGCTGACACCGATCGCCGTGTTCGACTTCCTCGGCATCTCACACGGCTTCAAGCAGATGATGGCGATCGTGGTTGGCGGCGTTGCCGGCGTCGCCTGCTTCATCGGCCTGACATTGCTCGTGCATCGGCGCCTGTTCGACTCGCGCATCCGCAACACGTCCTCATTCGGCGACATCGCCATTCTTCTGTTGCTCTACGTGCAGCTGATCTTGGGTCTTGCCACGATTCCTATCTCGCTCGGTCATTTGGACGGTCAGGAGATGGTCAAGTTCATGAACTGGGCGCAAGGCATCCTGACGCTACAGCCTGGGGCGTCCGCCTATGTCGCCGACGCCAATCCGATCTTTAAGCTGCATCTCTTCCTCGGCATGACGATCTTCCTGGTGTTCCCCTTCACGCGACTTGTCCATGTGTGGAGCGCACCGATCTGGTATCTGGGGCGGCGCGGCTATCAGGTGGTGCGCACCAACCGCCCGGCGTCAGCCTTTGCGAGGCAACATGGCGGAGCATCGCAGTGGCAGGACGCGGACGCGCCTCAATCCGCGGCCATGGCCCGCTCCCGCCCCGCCGAGTGACCCTATGAGCTGCTCCCTTCACAAAATCCTTGCCGACGCCGAGCCCAGCGTCGTGAGCGTCAACGGGGTTGTGATCGCGCGCGTGGCTATCGCACGCGAGGTGCAGCATCACCCGGCAGCAAAGCCAGTCGCGGCCTGGCAGGAGGCGGCGCGGGCGCTCATCATCCGCGAGCTGCTGGTTCAGCGCGCGCGTCACGTCGGCATTGTCCCCGCCCCTTTGGCAGACAGCGCCCGCAGACGCGAGACCGAGGAAGAGGCCCTGATCCGAGGTCTGATCGAACAGGAGGTCATAACGCCCGTGCCTGACGAAGAGACCTGCCGGCGCTACTACGCAAAGAATCGTCGCTTGTTCCATTCACGACCGATCTATGAAGCCGCCCACATCCTGTTTGCCGCGCGCAAGGAGGATGCTGAGGGATATGAGCGCGCGCGGCGCGACGCTGCTTCGGTCCTCGCCGAGCTGAAGCGGCAGCCTGAGCGGTTTGGCGAGTTGGCGCGAACCTACTCCGCCTGCCCGTCGGCCGCGCAAGCTGGAAATCTAGGGCAAATCACGGACGGGCAGACGACGCCTGAGTTCGAGCGGGTGCTCATAACGCTCACGCCGGGGTCGATCAGCCAGGCGCCGGTCGAGACGCGTTACGGACTTCACATCATTCGCCTCGATCGCAAGATCGATGGGGTCGAGCTGCCCTTCGAGCTCGTGGCCGCCCGCATCGCAGACTACTTAGGCGAAAGCGTCAGGCGACGAGCCGTGGCGCAATATATCGCGCGTCTCGTGTCAGACGCCGAGGTTACAGGCGTTGCACTGGACGGCCCGGAAGCGCATCGGGTCAACTGAAAGGCTGGGGCATGGTGCTTGGCGATCTACTTGCTCGCTTTGGCGATGAATCCACCGCTGCCGAGACGGTCCTCAGCCTTGCGGACGTGAGATTGGTTGCCGCGTTGCGCCAATGCGCGGATGCGGAAGGGCTGGGACTGGGTGCGTTCGCAAGCTTAGCTGTGCGACGCTATGAGGCCGAGGCTTCTGCCGAGGAGTGGGTCACGCTGATGGGCGAGCTAGCGCGGTCGGCCGATCCGGGCCTCGCCTTCATCAAACGGGCTCTCTCCCACGCGACGGGCGCCCCTGTATGACCCTGAGGACAGCGCATGCCGGCACTCCATCGCAGCCTGATCCAGTCTCTGCCGGTGTTCAGCCCCATGGACCATGCGGAGCTCGATGACGTGATCGGCCGCGCGACCGCGCTGCGGATCGCCCAAGGGTCAGCCATCTTCGAGCAGGGGGAGACCGCGACGGCGTTCTATGTGCTCCTCAATGGCCGTCTGAAGGTCGTGAAGGTGACGCCCGACGGCCAGCAGGTGGTCATACGCTTCGTTGTTCCCGGCGATATTTATGGCATCGCCAAGGCGCTCAACCGCCAGGACTATCCGGCCACTGCGACGGCGCTCGTCGACAGCGTCACGCTCGCCTGGGACATGGCCATCTGGGATGACTTCATGCAGCGCCACCCGACCTTCGCGCGCAACGTCATGCAGATGATGGGACAGCGCATTCAAGAGGCCCATACCAGGCTGAAGGAGATGGCGACCCAGGACGTGGAGCATCGCGTGGCCCATGCCGTGCTCCGGCTCGTGAGCCAATCGGGACGCAAGGTCCAAGAGGGCATCCTCGTCGATTTTCCCGTCACGCGCCAGGAAATAGCGGAAGTGTCGGGGACGACCTTGCACTCGGTGAGCCGTGTTTTGAGCGCCTGGGAGAATGCAGGCCTCGTTGTAGTGGGGCGCCGGAAGGTGATCGTCTGCGACCTGGAGCGGCTTTCCCGCATCGCCGAGGAGAGTGTTGCGGTGCCGCGCGGGAGCTGACCGATGCAGAAGAGCACGCGCGAAATAGGAGGGCAGCCCCGCATCGATCCGGCCGATCGCGATACGATCCCTCTGTTCAGTTATGGCTTCCGGCCATTCTTTCTCGGCGCCGCCATCTGGGCGCTCGTCGCGCTCATTCTTCTGATGGGGTCGCTCATGGGCTTATGGGAGCTTGCGCCCGGCTATGGCGCGCTCGCCTGGCACGGTCACGAGATGCTGTTCGGCTACGCATCGGGCGTGGTGGCCGGCTTCCTGCTCACAGCGGTGCCGAACTGGACCGGGCGGCTTCCGGTCGCGCGCTGGCGGCTCGCTCTACTTTTCGCGCTGTGGTGCCTGGGGCGGCTCGCGTTTCTCGCGATCGGCGTTACAGGTGCGCTTCCGGCGGCCCTGATGGACAGTGCGTTTCTCCCCTCCCTCCTTGTGGTGATGGCACGCGAGATCGTTGTGGGTCGCAATTGGCGCAATCTTAGACCGCTCATCCTTGTTGGCCTGCTGGCAGTTGCGAATGTCGCCTTTCATGCCGAGGTGCTCATCGCCGGCGCTCCCGATTTCGGACTTCGCGCCGGCGTCGCTGCGCTTGTGGCGCTGATCGTACTGATCGGTGGCCGCATCACCCCGAGTTTCACCCATAGCTGGCTCCACCGGGCCGGGTCTCCGGTGCTGCCGGCTTCCTTCGGTCTTGTCGACAAGCTTACCCTCCTCGCCTCCGGCGTTGCGCTGCTTGCCTGGATCGCCTTTCCAGGAGCCAAGGTGACAGCCCTCCTTTTTTTCGTCGCAGCAGTAGCGCTCGTCGTACGTCTATGGCGTTGGGAAGGGCTCCGCACTTGGCGCGAGCCGCTGCTGCTTGTGCTGCACCTCGGATACGCTTTCGTACCACTGGGCTTCATGCTCGGGGCTCTGACCATCCTCGTGCCCGGCAGCCTCGCCGGCACCGCCGCGTTCCACGCTTGGACTGTGGGCGCCGTCGGCCTGATGACGCTCGGCGTCATGACGCGGGCGACGCGCGGGCATACCGGGCGCGAGCTTGCGGCGTCTCCCGTAACAATGGCGATCTACGGCGCCATGATTGCAGCCGCGCTGTTGCGCATCGGCGCCGGCGCCCTGCCGCAAGCCTATATGTTCTTGATTGGGGCGGCCGGCGCCGCCTGGACCGCCGCGTTCTCGCTCTTTCTCCTCGAATATGCGCCGATGCTGCTTGGGCGGCGGCCGGAGCGCTCGGCGGACTGAGCGGCGCGCAGCGAAATTTCCCACCATAAGTTTGACGTAGCGCAAGGACGGCGCCGCGACCCTTATCGTACAAAGGCATGTTCGCTAGTCATGCCTCCGTAAGAGAGTGCTGGCAGAAACTTCAGGGGGAGGAGATGTCGAACTCAAGGTTGCTATGGCCGACGCAAGAGCAACTGCGCCGTCGGTACGAGTTGATGGACCGGATGATGCGGAAGCGTGGTGTGGACTCGGACGTCGCACGCAGCGTGGATGGATGCCTAGCCTTCAAAGAGGCTCGTGCCAAGTGCCGCTATTGCCTCCATGAAGAGACATGCCGCCGCTGGCTGACAATCGGGGCACCGCGGAGATCGCCGGATTTCTGCCCCAACGCCGCGTTCTTCCGGTCTTGCCGGAACGACCACTGAGAAAACTTTCGTTTTGGGAAAAAACTCCCTGAGAAGGGAGGCAGACGATGCCACCACAAACCCCAATGGCCGATATTCAGGGGGGTTCTGCGCGCCAAGAGCTCGCGGACAGGATGATGGAGCGTTGTGGCGTCGACCTTCTTGACTGAATTCGCAGGTCGGTGGGAAGTCCAAGCCTTCGGAATCGGTGCAATGAGGACAGGCGGAATGCCGGGAAAGCGCGATCAGTTCAACGACTAGGCGTGGGGAGCGGTCCTCGCTGTGGGGCTACTAGTCGCCCCTCAAAAAACTCCCAATCTTACAGTCCTGGCAGCGCAACCCCTGTGCCCGATACTCTCTACACTCTTTGCTATCTCCATGAGGACAAGCCATCGCAATTAGGGAAGTTATGGCTTCTTCCTTTGTCTTGAAGAGAGAGCCCGAGGGAGTCCTGTAGAGAGTTACCTCTGTGATGGTGTCTCCCAGAAGTTCCTCGATCGTGGCGATTTTTTCACCCATCGCTCAATCTCTGGCCGTGGCGAGGTCTTTCGAGTCTAAAACTAGACGCGCACGAGCATGTGTCGTCTATGACGTGGGTCAAGCGTGCTCAGATTTCTGGGATGCCCGCGATTACTGCAAAAACTTATCCCAAGTCCATGGGCACCCTCGCTTGCCTTGTCTGCTTCTCGCACAAAGACGCGCTCTTTGGCGTCTGATCGTTGGAATGAAGCGGACTCGATGAAGGGGCGCGCCGAGGACTCAATCTTGCTAGATCAATCACGCCAGCGACGTGCCAATCTCTTATTTATGCTGTCCAGCCTTGGTCGCCTCTGGCACTTCGACTAGTCGACCGACCTTTACGTCACAGACATAACCGAGATCGCCACCCGAGCTAGGCAAGCGGATGCAAGCGGGACCCAGGATCG
>Ga0326597_10002047_pt1 | contig 30842 bp, 24 predicted proteins | sample RVTome_12_FD_203789 | JGI IMG/M metagenome (GOLD analysis project Ga0326597, IMG submission 203789) | Soil microbial communities from uranium-contaminated site in the Upper Colorado River Basin, Wyoming, United States - RVT100D185 | ecosystem: Environmental > Terrestrial > Soil > Contaminated >...
AAACAATAAACGGAAATGTCGGAAATATTACAGTACCGGGTATTGGGCAGACAACCAATATTCCCATAGATATGAATTTTGACTTGCTGAAGTTTTTTAATGATGCGGGCTATGATAATTTGTTGAATCTTGCACTGGCTCTGGGAGGAAAGAACGGTTCAGCGTCAAGAATTACGTTAAAAGTAAAACCGACAGTTGAAACAGTTTTAGGTCCGATTACGTACCCAGGTGAATTTGATGTAATTGATAAGGAATTCAGAGGAGGAAATTAGTTTTTTATTTTTTATTTTTTGCCCCGCTTATGGCGGGCTTTTTATTTAATGGAACCTAATTCTAAATAATTATATTTATATTAACATAACCCGCCTTAAGACCAATTTAATAAGATACATTTATGAATTAATATTTACGAAACAACCTGATTACGAAAGGAGAAGCCATGAAACAATGGAAACCCAATAGAACAGAATTCTACGAAACTGCTGTTGCGATGGGATTCTACGGAAGAGACGACGGGGGATTGACAGGCAAAAAAGATAACGTAAGAAAATTCTGGGAAGATGTTTTTGTAAAACTGGTTTGCAGGCCGTTTATAGAAAATAGTATCTCTGATGACAAGAAGCTTCGCATTCTGGATTTAGGCTGCGGAAGCGGCGAAGGCTTTGAGCTGCTTACCCACATTCCGACCTCGCAGAACTCCAAATGCAGTCCAAGGGATTTTGTATTAAAACCCGGCGATATTGAAATGTATATGGGTGTTGACATAAGCCCTTCTATGATTGCCCAGGGCAGAACAAATTACAGAGATTTTGGCAATGTATCTTTTGAATGCGGCAATCTTGAAGACGGTTTGTCTCAAGCAATTTTAAGCAATAAGCCGTTTGATATTTATTTTTCCTCATACGGCTCTGTTTCTCATCTTCATCCCAATGCCTTGCAAATGCTTTTTGAACGGGTGTTTAAGCACGCCGCTAACGGTTCAATTTTGCTTTTTGATACCCACGGGAAATTCTCCCCCTCCTGGCCAAAGTACTGGGCAGAAATAAAAACGATGCTCCCTTATACTATGTCATATCTTGTTCCCGGCGATAAAAGGAAGGAAGAAAATGTAGAATGGTTTAATCTTTGTTACTGGAGTGTAGATGAGTTAAAAAACATGTTAAACAAAGCGGCTAAGGGTGCCGGGGTGGAGGTAAATCTGCTGTATATGCTGGATAGGAGCATTTACGTCGGCAGGCACGTTGATACGGGTCTGCTTAGCGGCAAAGCATTGCCTTTACGCTACCAGGTTAACCGGCTTCTTGACCACGGCTACAGGGGTGAAGTGGAGCATTTGAGAATCGAACTTTCTCATCTTGAAAAGTATAAAAAAAGCATTGACCAGAAAATCTGGAACAGGCTTATTGATTACCAGCGGAAATGGAATAAACTTATATTTCTTCTTGAGGCACTGATGAACAGTGAAGACGCCAAGGTTAAAAACTTCATTGAAAATACCGATATTGAGCTTATGAGCGATGACTTAAAGTTTATTACGTGGCTTTACAGAAACTCTGACCGCTTTCCCGTGGTTGATTTCTGGGCAAGCATAATAGGTCCCCAGATTGCCGTGATACTTAGGAATATGGAAATGTCCTATTCCGAAGGTGTTGGTTGCGGGCATGGCTTGTTGTGTGCGCTTGAGATAATTAAATAATCAATAAAAAAGCCCATCTAAATAGATAGGCTTTAATTTTTTTAATAAATATTACCGGTTATTTTTCTTTTCTCTCAACTTCAACTTTAACCTGAACTTTATCACCGTTTCTTTCAATCTTTATATCCTTATCCTGCAGCTCCGGGTGGTTTTCTTTAACCATTTTCCTAATCTCTTCATCTGTTTTGCCTTTAAATTTTTCTGGGTCAACTTTTTTAGTGAAGAGCTTTATCTTTTCATTGCCGTTATTATCATCAATGTTAAGCTCAAATGATCTTGGTTCTTTAAGCTTATTCTCTTCGGATTTTTCTATAAAAATACTGCGTTTGCCGTTAGCGTCTGTTTTAAACTGGATTTTCATATTAATACCGTGTTCTTTCAAATGTGTCTGAACTTTTTGCTCAAGCTCCTCGTCGCTCATACCCGTTGCATCTATACTGATACTGAAGAAATCATGCAGCGCAGCCGAATAAAGCGGTCGTTTTACGTCATAATCGATTGGGGTAATTTTTAGCGATGTAATTCCGTCTATTGCTTCAAGCTCACGCCTGTAAGAATCCATCTGCTTTTCGGTTGAGTTAGGCAAAACGGCGGTATAAAGCAGTTCAGTTTTCTCCCCCTTTATGTTTTCGTTTACCGTAAGCTGTGCATCTTTTAGCCAGGGGAGTGAGTTGATTTTTGCCTGCGTATCGGTGTTATCCATTGGCACAGTCCATGATAAAACGTGACCGGCCGTTTCGGTCTGCGTTACAGGCATATTGCAGGCTGCAACAATAACTGCAAGAGCTACTACTGTGTAAGCAAGCCTGAGCTTGTTTGCAAATAAAAAGTTTTTCATCTTTTGGAGCTTCCTTTCATTTTTTTTGTTTTCAAGTAGAATGTTTGTTTTGTAAAGCCAGTTTTCTACAGCTGGAAAAGTTTCCGAGTAATCTTCCCGCCTGACCTCATTAAAATGATGCTCCAATATTTTATCTTTACCTCTCTGTTCTGATTTCCGATATGAGCCTGATTGTTTCATTTTCCAAATCTCCCTTGAATTCCCCGTTTGAGCCGGTTACTGACTCCGAGCGGGATAAAAAATTTTCCTGTTCAGTGATATATTTCCTTAGTTTTGCCCTAGCCCTGCTTAAGCGGGATTTTACGGCTGATATGCTTTTTTCCTGCTGCATTTCAGTTATTTCTTCAATTGAAAATTCCGCTATTTCGAAAAGCAGTATTGCAGTACGTTCTTTTTCAGAAAGTCTTGATAGCGCCTTGTTCAGTATCATTCTGGTTTCTGATTGTTCAGCCCTGTTAAATACTTCAGGCATATCCGGAATGTTTACGGCGCTTTCAATCGGCAGAAATTTTTTCCAGAAATGCTTTCTGACAGAAGAATAGAATGTAGTTGTTATTATTTTAAAGAACCAGGAGCGAAACTTGGAAATATCATTTAAGTTTTCAAAGTTTTCCAGAGCATTTAGAAACGATTGCTGCAGAACGTCTTCAGCATCTGCTGGCGACCAGCTTGAGCAAAGCGCCCTGGAATACTTCAGAGCATCATTGTAATGAGGTTTTAAAAGCTCGGTAAATTTACCTGTATCTCGGGACATTAATAGTTTCTTAGTAATTACTGATAATTAGATGCTGAATGATGTAAAAAAGTCGCAAATAAAATTTACGGTTTGAAAAGATAGTTAAATTGCGGTAATTTTGAAATATATGTGCATAATAATTGAATTTTATGAAATATAAATTACATAAAGCTGCTATTGATGATTTTGATTTTGTTTTTGAAGTCAAGAAAAATGCTCTGGGGAAATATATTGAACAAACATGGGGGTGGAATGAAGAACTCCAGAGAATAATGCAGGAAGATGAGTTTAAAAGCGAGAATATTTTTATTGTTAAGCACAAAGGCCAACAGGTTGGTACCGTCGGGATTAACGAGAAAAATAATGAAGTAATTGTCTCAAGGCTTTACATTCTTGATATGTATCAGACAAAAGGAATCTGAAGCCAAATTATGACTGACATAATAAGCGATAACCCAGACAAAAAAATAAGACTTGGAGTTTTAAAGGTAAACAACAAGGCAAAGGAGCTTTACGAAAGACTGGGCTTTAAAGTCATTGGTGAAGAAAACGAGCATTACAAAATGGTCTATGAAAAGAAATAATCACCTTAAAAAGCTAACCTTTTACATATTGATTTACAAAATGGTATAGATTAACTTGCTATGCCCTCTTTAAATTTAAAGCTAAAATGAAGAAAAAAATGGTATTTGCACTTGGAGCTGGGATGTTCACAGGGCTTTTAGTATTATTAATTTTTTTACAGATGCTGGGCTTTACATGGAAGCGCTCTGTTATAATGGAATCATGCCAGGGGGATTATATCAAATACGGCTCATTCGACCCTTATTGCTTATCAATAATAAAACAGAACGAGCCCCTTGGCAGTAATTATATTATTCTTGTTTCCAGGAAAGATGACAAGGAATACGGTCACGTTTTATGCTATGTTGACTCTCACCCGTTAAGTGATGAGGAAATTCAAACGACTCGTGTAATATGGTCAAGTGAAGGTATAGAGGTTACTTTTCCAGCAGGGCATAAGCTTTATATACCGAAAGACAGATTTATCGGAGGCAGGTGAACATTAAATTTGTTTTTAAAATTTGCTCAACTATCCCTTGTTTAGAGTAATAATATAAGATAACGTGCTAAAAAATGTCTAAAATTCAAACATGATAAAATTTTCTCTTGAAATTGGCCACTAAATTTTCAATTATTTACTTGGTATAAGGTGAGAATTTAAAGATAAGTAAATTTTATTAGTATTAATAATTTAATCTTTATATATTAATGTCAATCTAAAAGAGAATTTTATGAATAAAACCTCAAAAATCCTTTCCGTTATTTTGGCTTTACAAATTATTATAGCAGCCTTTTATTCCTGCGATGATGCCGGAGTTGCCCCTAATGAACCAGTAGATCCGTTGGCAATCACCGTAAATGGAAAAGTGCTGGATAATTCCGGTGTTCCGGTTAACGGGGCAAAAGTTTCAATCGGTACCCAAATGGATACAACCGATATAAACGGCTTTTTTACGTTAGAGAATATTTCAAAACCTTACGATATTAAAGTTCTGATATCCAATGAAAATTACGGCTATTTATTTCAGGGACTAACAACAGGCAGTCCACAGCTAAGCACAGGTCCTTATTCGCAAACACAGTACAGCTGTAATTTAACAACCACAATTGTTCCGTCACTTACGGGAAATGAGAGAGCTTTTGTAATATTTACCGACCAAAATGAAGTTCAGCAATCCGCTTTAATAATTCAGCCCAATCAAAGTGTGATTATGAATGTTAAATGGAGAGGAGTTTCTCCAGTAAACGGTAAGCTTATAGTTTTTATTGTTAATTTTCTGAACGGTGAAGTTCAAAGCTATGAAAAGTACGGCGAACGGTCAATTTCATTAAATAACGGGGGTAATCCTCAGCAAACATTTCAGGACAGCGATTTAACCTTAAACCCGGTTGACTCAACTATTCAGGGAACTTTGAGTATTCCCGGCGGATATTCTCAGGCAGAAGCTAATTTCCAGATTAATTACAAGCAGGGCAAAGCTTTAATTTATCCATTCAGCTCAGGAACTACAATTAGTACTGTAAGCGGATTAAGCTATAATTTCGTAGTGCCAACCGGTCTGCCAACTCAGTTTCGCTATGTCCTTTCATGCAGTGCTGGAGGTTCCAATACGTTTGAGTTTACTTCCAAAAGCCGTGTAACTACCGCAGGTTCCTCAAATAATACTGTTAACCTTGAAGCATTTTCAACATTGTTAAATCCGCCTAATAATCAGTTCAACGTTAATTTAAGCACTTCGTTTGACGTTAATTCCGGAAGCGGGAGCGGGGTTTTAGTCTATACTTTCGAAGGAACCGACAGAACTTTTCAGGTTATTACAACACAAAGTACTGCAACTTTGCCGGATTTAACTTCGCTCGGAATTAATATCGGAGCAAATCATAACTATGACTGGTCCGTTGCTAAATACGGCAGTCTTACCTCAATTAACCAATTTACAGAGGCAAGCCTGTTTAACAACTCAAGCATTTTTTACTTCACAAGCTCTGCCGAAAGACATTTTACTACAACGGGCTCGCCTTAAGTCTGTGAAATAAATATGATGATTCATTGGAAAAATAAAAAAACAATTATCTCACAGATTTAATCTGCCTTAAATATTTTTGCCTGAGCATCTGGATTAAAATAAGAGCAGCTGAGCTTATCAAGCTAATCATAACCACAATTGCCCAATATTCAGATTTCAAGTAAGATATTTCATAGAACAGCTTAATCCACCTTATGATTACAAAATCAATATTTGTAATTGCAAGAAATGAATATAATAATACGAGTCCCGATGCGTAAAACATATACAGCCTGATATTTTTTTCCCCTTTATGGATTGTGACCGCCAGGAAGTTTGAAGCTGTAATTATAATCATAATGGATAACATCGCCATTTGGATATCATCAAAAGATGCTCCGGGGATTTTTATAATATAAAGCTCGCCTATATAAGAAGCCCCTACAATGATTGCAGCTGAAATTATCACAAAAGAGAAAAGCTCCTTTGAAAAGTTTTTTAATTTGCTCACATTGACATTTTTTAATGCTATTATAAATGAGGGAAGCCCTATCGAGAAGATGTTTATCAATGTTACTCTTCTTGGTGTTAACGGAAAATCAAATAAAAAGATAAGAGAAAGCAAAGTAAAATATATCACCATAAAATTTTTGGTTAAAAACAATTTTGCTATTGATGCCACAGTATTGACAATCTTATTCCCTTCATCAAATATATTTGGCAGTAATGCAAACTTATTTTTTAACAGCACAATATCGGCTACTTCCTTTGTAATCTGGCTGCCTTCTTCCATTGCAATTCCCATATCTGATTCTTTAATAGCCGGAAGGTCATTAACACCGTCGCCAATCATTGCTGTGTAAACTTTTTCACTGCGGAGTGTTTTGATAATCCTCAGCTTATGTTCGGGCTTTAATCGGGCAAAAATCTTTTTCTTTTGAATTGTATTAAAAAAATCCTCTTCTTTAACTTCATCAATTTCATCCCCTGAAATAAGCTCATCATCATTAATATCCCATCCAATTTCTTTTGCTACTGCCTGTATTGCCAATGCATTATCCCCGGAAAGAATTTTTATCTCAATATTGTTTTTATGAAAAAGGTTAATCGCATCCATAACATCGTCTCTCACCATGTCAGTAATTGATACAATACAAACAGGTTCAATGGATATTTCATTTAAGTTATTTTCAATTTCGTTTAGGTTTTTTCCTGATTTTTCAATACCAAATAATAAATTCCTGTAAACTTTTAAGTCATAATTATTAAACAGTTTGTTTGCTTCATCTTTATTTTTTGATTTTTCCACTAATATGTCAAATCCCCCGAGAATAAATATTAACTTTTGATTATTGAGTGTCACTTGAAGCAGGCTCATTTTATTTTCAGAGCTGAATGGGATTTCATCATTCAATTTTACACTTTCAATTGGTTTGTAGATTTCAATAGTTCTAAGCGTTGCATTTTTATCCGATGAAAACTTTGCATATGTTCCAAGCAGTGATTCAATTTCCTCCATAGAATATTTTTCTGTCAGAGGAGTAATTCTGTTAACAGAAAGCTTGTTTTGAGTCAGTGTCCCTGTTTTATCAGTGCATACAATCTTTACGTTTGAAAAAGATTCAATTGCATTTAGCTTTTGTATTATTGCTCCGATTTTGCTAATTCTGTAAATACCAAGAGCGAAAGTTACCGACGACATTAAAACAAGTCCCTGCGGGACAAGTGAAATCATTATAGTAGATAGCTTCCTTACGAAATCATTATCGGCAAATCCCCCCGGAGTTTTTACAATTTCAAGTGCGACAAGAAAAATTGCCGTAGAAAATAAAACTTTGATTATGAAATTAAGTTTTACCTGTAAGGGAGAAAGGTTCATTTTAAACTTCTTTGCTGTCTGTGTAACCTGGTTTGCATAGCTGTTATCCCCGACTCTTTCCGCAATGTAAAGTCCGTTACCGGAAACGCAAAAGCTCCCTGACAGAGCCTTATCGTTCACTTTTTTGTTAATGGGGGATGATTCACCAGTTAACAACGATTCATCGATTTCCAGCTTATTTGATTCTATAACTTTTCCATCAACAACAACCTGGTCACCGCGTTCCAAAACGATTAAATCATCAACAACCACATCACTTTGGTTGATTGACTGCTCATTGCCTTCTCGGATTACTTTAGTTTCCTTTTTTAAAAGCAGGCTGACTTTATCGAGCGCTCTTTTAGCTCTAATTTCCTGTATTACTGCTATTAAAGTATTTAAGATTAAAACAGTTGAGACTCCAAGTGTGTCATAAAACAGACGCTTATCTCCCGTTTTAATGAAGAAAATCAACAGGAAAATTATAATAGAAAGTATTACAAGATTAAAAACAGAAAATATATTTTCTACAAGAATTTGGGGAATTGTGCGGGTTTTTGTTTGTGTTGATTTGTTGACAAGTCCTTTGTTTACGCGTTCGCTTACTTCTGGATGTGATAGGCCTTTTTGCACCATTGCTTCTACATCGCGCCTTCGTATTCGGCTTCCGGTTTAATTTCTCCCAGCTCGCCCTCGCTGTTTGCAATTACTACGCAGGCGAGTGAATCAGCAATAACATTCGGGACGGTTCTGCACATATCAAGTATTCTATCGACTCCGATGATTAACGCAATGCCTTCTTCAGGTACACCGATTGATTTCAAAACTATGATAAGCATAATTAACCCTATACCCGGTACAGGAGCTGTTCCGATTGCAGCCAGAGCGGCGGTAAGAACGATTGTCAGCTGCTGAGTCAGGTTTAAATCAAATCCGTAGACCTGAGCTATAAACATTGCAGCGACTGCCTGGTATAATGCCGTTCCGTCCATGTTAACTGTTGTTCCAAGAGGAAGAACAAAGCTTGCAATTTTATTTGGCACACCAAGCCGTTTTTCGCAGACATCCATTGTAACTGGAAGGGTTGCTGCTGACGAGCTTGTTGAAAAAGCAACCGCAAGCACTTGTTTCTGGGCACGGAAGAAATCAATAACGCTAATTTTTGTAAATATCTTTAAGAGTACCGGGTATTCGACAAAAGTTAATATTGCCAGCCCTAAAACAACAGTTAGTGAGTACCATATTAGAGTTTGAAGTATCCCGAAACCAAATTCCGCTACTGTTGCAGCAATAAGCGTAAAAACAGCATAGGGAGCTATAATCATGATTTTTTCCACAAGCACAATCATTGTTTCACTTAAACCTGCGAAAAAATTTATTACATGCTGTGCTTTTTCTTTGGATATTTGCACTAAAAAAACGCCAGTTAAAATTGCGAAGAAAACAATTTGCAGAAAATCACCGTCCGCAATTGCCTTAAAAGGATTTTTGGGAACAATATTTACAAGAAAGCTCACTAAATCAAGGTCAATGTTCTGTTCAATCTTTGCCTGCGCATCTTCCTGGTAAGTCTCCATGAGCCGTTCTTTTGCGTCGGGGCTCATTATATTTCCGGGTTGAATGATATTGGCGAATAGAAGTCCGATAGTAATGGCAGCAACTGCAGTCATTGCATAGAAGCCGAGAGTTTTGCCTCCGATTTTTGCTATATGCTTCAAGTCGGTTAATGAGGCTGCTCCAACGATAAGCGAAGCCAGAACAAGGGGAACGGCAATCATGTTCAGCAAGCGAACGAATATATCGCCGACAGGTTTTAATAAAACGCCGATTGTTTTTACTTTTTCAACCGCAGTTACATTTTCAAATATTTTTTCCGAGCCGTCGGATAGCTTTATTTTTAGTTTTAAATCTTTTTTATCTTTAATGGACTTATAATACTTTATTATTGCGAGCTGGTCATCATGACCGAAGGACTTTAATAGTGAATCATTTTTTGTATATGTAAATTCAGACCAGTTTTCAACAATTTCGCTCTCGTTTTTAATTGATAGTTCAAGCTTGTGATGACTAATGTTGAAAATGGCTCCGAACACTGCACCCAGGACAAGCCCGATTATTATCTTTGTATGAAGCGGTAATTTAGGCAAAATTTTAATTTTAAAATTAAATAATTACGCAATTTATGAAAGTTTTTGTTAAATGGAAACAAAGTTAATTAGTTTAATAATATGACTTAAATCATTTGTTTTGTTTTTGTGTTTTTAGTATTTTTGAAAGGTGTTTTTGATAAATTTTTGATAATATAAATAAGTTATAGTGCCAATTATAGGAATTCTTAAAGAGTCGGAAGGTGAAAATAGAGTAGCGGCGCTTCCTGAGATTACAGCACAGCTGGTTAAAATGGGTTTCGAGGTTATGGTTGAAAATGGAGCTGGCGAAAGGGCATTTGCAAGCGATGAAGATTATAATTCACAGGGTGCAAAAACAGTAGATAAAGACACAGTTTTAAGCTCTTCCGATGTTATACTTAAAATCATTTCCCTTACCAAAGAGGAAATCGATAAGCTAAAATCCGGAGCTGTTGTACTTGCAATATTACAGCCCTTTTTTAATACTGAAACAGTCTATCATCTGCTGGATAGAAACATTACGGGTTTCAGCCTTGAAACCATTCCCAGAACAACGCGCGCCCAATCTATGGATGTTCTTTCATCACAGGCAACTGTTGCGGGTTATAAAGCAGTTCTGCTTGCTGCGTCAAATCTTCCAAAATTTTTCCCGATGTTTATGACAGCTGCAGGAAGCATAACACCGGCTAAGGTTTTAATACTCGGCGCGGGAGTAGCGGGATTGCAGTCAATTTCTACTGCGCGCAGGCTCGGCGGAGTCGTAGAAGCCTTCGATACAAGAAGCGCGGTAAAGGAAGAAGTTCAGTCACTTGGCGCAAAATTTGTTGAAGTCGAAGGCGCAAAGGACGAAGCTTCAGCAGGCGGTTACGCCGTTGAACAGACAGAGGAATTTAAGCAGAAGCAAAGACAGGTTATACATGACCATGCTGTTAAATCCGATGTAATAATCACTACTGCTCAGATTCCGGGAAGGAAGGCACCTGTGTTAATCACTAAAGAAACAGTTGCGGGAATGAAAAACGGTTCAGTTATTGTTGACCTTGCCGCTTCTACAGGAGGAAACTGTGAGCTAACTAAAAACAATGAAACAGTCGTTTCAGGCGGTGTGAAGATTATCGGTAATTCAAACCTGCCTTCGACAGTTCCTTTTGATGCAAGTAAAATGTTCGGAAAAAACGTGCTGAATTTTCTTAAACTGATACTAAATGAAGGCAAAATTAACCTGAACTTTGAGGATGATTTGGTTAAAGGAACCTGTATAACTCATAACAAGGAAATTATAAATCAAAAATTAAAGGAGAGCATAGCTGCTCAACCGGCTAATTAATGGAGCAAATATTTAATTTTATAGGTGAAAACATAGGGATGATTTATATTGTCATTCTTTCCGTATTTTTAGGCGTTGAGGTTATCTCGCACGTGCCATCTGTTTTGCATACGCCGCTGATGTCCGGAGCCAATGCAATTCACGGCGTCGTGATAATCGGCGCAATTATTGTTATGGGCAGGGCGGAACCCGATAATTACGCTGCAATTGTTTTGGGTTTCTTTTCTGTAATACTTGGAACGCTGAACGTTGTAGGCGGCTTTGTTGTTACGGACAGAATGCTTGAAATGTTTAAGAAAAAGAAAAAGTAAGATTAGGTGATAATATAAAATGATAAACTATTACGTTTTATCTTTAATTTACCTTATAGGTTCAATTACATTTATTCTTGGTCTCAAAATGCTAAGCCATCCTGAATCTGCAAGAAGAGGAAACCTCATTGCAGCAGGCGGAATGACAATCGCAATTTTTGGAACTATTTTTTTGGATAAATCGATTGGAAATTATTTATGGATTTTCGGGGGAATAGTAATCGGCTCAATAATCGGCACATTTGCAGCCAAAAAAGTAAAAATGACCGCTATGCCTCAGATGGTATCGATGTTTAACGGTATGGGCGGAGCATGTGCTTCTGTAATATCAATAGTTGAATACACAAAGCATGATTTTGCCCACGGCGGACCCTGGGCAGTTGCTACTATTATGGCTGGAATGTTAATCGGCTCGGTTTCCTTTGCCGGCAGTATGATTGCCTTTGGGAAGCTTAACGGAAATATCGGAGACAAGGTTTTCCCCGGACAAAAGTTTATCAATTTGGTTATACTGCTTGCCGGATTAGGAATCGGAGTATATCTGTCGTTACAAAATTTTGGAAACAATACTCTTCTTTTAACTGCGACTGCAATAGCTTTATTTTACGGCGTAATGTTTGTTATGCCAATTGGCGGTGCAGATATGCCGGTTGTAATTTCATTACTAAACTCCTTTACCGGAGTAGCTGCAGCTTTTGGCGGATTTATGTATAATAACCAGGTTATGTTAACAGGAGGTATTCTTGTCGGTTCAGCCGGAACGATATTGACAATTTTAATGTGCAAAGCTATGAACCGTTCACTGTTTAATGTAATAGCCGGTGCATTCGGCACAGCTGGCGGAGCAACTGGCGGGACAGTATCAGATAAAGGAACTGTTAAGGAAATCAGTGTTTCCGATGCTGCAGTGCTTCTGGCTTATTCAAAAAAGGTGTTTATTGTTCCTGGTTACGGACTTGCAGTTGCGCAAGCGCAGCATACCTGCCACGAGCTTGAAAAAGCGCTTGAGGAAAAAGGCGTTGAAGTTAAATATGCAATTCACCCTGTTGCGGGAAGAATGCCCGGACATATGAACGTTCTTTTGGCTGAGGCTGATGTGTCGTATGACAAGCTTTTTGAAATGGAAGATGCTAACGGCGAAATGACTCATACGGATGTTTCGATTATCATCGGTGCAAATGATGTTGTTAATCCCGCTGCTAGGAATGATCAGTCAAGTCCGATTTACGGAATGCCGATCATCGACGTCGATAAGTCACAAAACGTCATTGTAATGAAACGTTCAATGGCTTCAGGGTATGCGGGGATTGATAACGAGCTTTTCTACTACCCCAATACCAGAATGCTCTTCGGCGATGCAAAAGCTTCTCTGCAAAAGCTTGTTGCAGAAGTGAAAGCTCTGTAGTTATAAAGTTTGTGGAGTTATGAAGTATGGGAGGCAAAAAATTGCATCCCATTTTTATTATAACCCCGTGGGTCTTTAAAATCGTATATAATATATGGTAATATTAAGAAACTTTATAAAGTGTTTGTATATTTATAGAGATAAACTGCATTTTAATGATGATCATATTCATAATATTTTCAACTTATTTTCTCATTTCTTTTCATATTTTTGCACAGTCATGGTCACAGATTGTAACTTCGGGCAATGTTCCTAAACTGAAAAATCATTCGGCTATTTACCATACTCCAACAAACAGTATGATTGTTTTTGGGGGAAGGACCCCAACTGCTAACAGCAATGAGTTGTGGAGCCTGAACCTTACTGCAAACCAATGGATTCAAATCATGCCAAACGGCAGTTCACCTTTGCCTCGATACACACAAAACGCATATTATGATTCACTTAACAATAGAATGGTTATTTGGTCAGGGCAGGGCGCGGAGCTATACAACGATGTATGGGCTTATAATTTCGTCTCAAATTCATGGCAGCAGCTTTGGCCGGATGGAAACGTAAGCGGTGTTCCGTTAAAAAGATACGGAACCGCTTCGATATTTGACCCTGCGAACAGAAGGTTCGTAACTTTTGCGGGATTTACTACCAGCGGAAGATTTGAAGACACATGGACTTTCAACGTGGATAATATGGTATGGACAGACAGAACAAACAATCCCCATCCGCCGAAGCGGTGCCTGCACTCCGCCTGCTTTGCTTATGATTTAAGAAAAATGGTAATTTATGCGGGACAGGATACGGGTCCTTTAGACGATATCTGGTCACTAAACATCGATAATTTTTCCTGGCAAAACATAACTCCAGGGCTTAAGCCACCGGCACGGTTCTGGAACTCTATAATTTACACAGGCAGCGGAAATCTCGTAATTTTCGGGGGACTGGGAACACAAGCACTTGGTGATATGTGGAAATTTTCGCTTGCAAATAACCAGTGGGAAAGTGTTAACCAGGGTTCAAACATTCCTTCAGCAAGATGGGGGCACACCGCAATTTACGTTCCACAGCAGGACAGGATGCTCATTTTCGGCGGTGAGGGTGATTCAAGCTACAACGATACATGGCAGTTTACTAATGTAAGTGTTATCGGAATTGAACCGGTTTCTCAAAATATTCCTGAAAATTTCTCACTTGAACAGAACTATCCAAACCCCTTCAATCCAATAACAAATATCAAATTCAAAATTCCAGATGCATCTTTTGTTAGGCTTATAATTTATGATCTGACAGGGAGAGAAATTGCTGTACCTGTAAGCAATGAGTTGGCAGCAGGGATTTATGAAATAAGTTTCGACGGCTCAAATCTTTCGAGCGCAGTTTATTTTTACAGGTTAACTGCCGGCGAATTTAATGCGGTTAGGAAAATGATTCTTGCAAGGTAATGTAGAATTACCCTCTAAAAATGGATGCTAATAATTCACCTATAAGGTTAACTTTTAAGATACTGTTTTCACATAAATTAAGTATTTCTAAAGAACCTTGAAGTGAATCATAATGTTCTATTTTTTAATAGTATTATTTAAAAGGAGGTTTTATGAAAGTAAGCAAATCATATATAATTATTTATTTGATTTGTGTGTTTTCTGCATCATACTTAATAAATGGCTGCGCAGAGGATGAAACAATTACTAATCCGCCTCCAAGTGGAGGAGCATTTACTTTATCGGGAAGTGTAACCAATTATCCGGGAGGCAGTGTTATTGCTAAGGCAGAAATCATTAAGTCATTTCCTCCGGATACTTTCGCCGTGGGAACCGACACAATAGATAATGACGCTCAGCTGAATATGTCTTTAGTTACTCCCCCGTCTGATTTTCTTATCGCAATATATTTAATTGTTCCGTCCGGAATCTCGGTCAGCGATACAAGCGCTAAGATTACAACTTTTGGCGGACTTCGTGCCTATACGTTTTCCGGAGCATTATTAGGGTACATCCTGAAGAAGAATTTTGCCGATACCGTTTTTGAGGGCTCATTTGCTGTTCAGTATATTTTTTCAACAAAAGCGGTTACAGTTACGGGCTCTGATACGACAATTAATATAACCGATACAACTATATCGGCGTATAATCTTAGCATGCAGGCAGGTTGGAATACTATATCTATTCGCCGCACAGTCCAAAGACCAAATTTTCAGCTGACTGACTTTTTAAGCGGAGAACTCGCGGGAGCATCTTGGCGCTGGGAAACTGCACCCCTGTTTAGAAAATTCAAGGGATTTGTTTTATAAGCCCTAAAGTGCGGGGGGCGAGTCACCGGCTCGCCCTTAATTTTTTTAACCATCCATTTTTCTCGCAAAAGAGCCTCAGCTCCATTTACACTAACTTGCCAGCCATTAGCTTTAACCTGAAGCGCATGGCAGGCAAATTTTCCTTATTAGAGCAATCCTCTTAGGGAAGTTAAGCGTTTGAGAAAAACACCGAAACTCTGTCCTCGATATGGAGTATAAATGATTCCGGTTTCCCTGCACGGTTCGTCGAGGTTCTGCCCGCAGAACATGGAAACCGAGGGTTGTATAATCAAAACGCTTATTTTTAAAAAACGCATTAACTGCCTAATGATTGCTCTAAAAGGAAATAATTAACAATTAACAATTAACAAATAACAAAGAGTAAATTGTAAAAACTAATCACCAAATTTCTGAATCAATGCTGAAAACCACCCGCTACCCTGGTTTTTGGTTGTCGGGGATTTTGAACAAAGGGGTTGTAGCCCCTTATTCAACTAACGGCGAAAATATGATTATTTTTCAAATTCCAACCTCTCACAAAATTAATCATTATTTCGATTCTCGCCACAAAATACCCAGCTACCCTTGTTTTTTTTGTTGGCTTTTTATAATTTGATAAACATTAAATTTTTCAGTATTTTTAGAGTTTAATGATAGATCAATTATAAAAATGTCAAGAATCGAAAAAATTAAAGAGATTTTAGATGAATTATCTCTTGATGCATTCTATATTACCCACATTCCAAACATCAGGTATATTACAGGATTTTCGGGCTCATCGGCTATTTCAATAATCACAAAAGGCAGGAATTACTTTATAACTGACTTCAGATATAAGGAACAATCGGCAAAACAAGTAAAAGGGTTTGAAATAGCTGTTAATTATCTTGCACTAGAGGAAATAAAAAAAATCTTTGCGAATGAGGGATTTAAAAACGTTGGATTTGAATCGACACGCTTGACCGTTCACCAGCTTGAAAATTTACAGAAGAATTTTCCCGGTGTAAAATTTACACCAATTTCCGAAAGAATCGAAAAGCTTACAATGGTTAAAACTCCCGATGAAATTGAAAGTCTAAAAAAAGCAGCTGAAATTACTGATAAAACATTCTCAAAGCTGCTCGAAATAATCAAACCGGGGATGAGTGAAAAAGATGTATCGGCTGAGATTTCATACTGGCATAAAAAGTTTGGAGCTGAAAAGGATTCATTTGACCCGATAGTTGCAAGCGGATGGCGGGGTTGTTTGCCTCACGGAATAGCTTCCGATAAAATTATTCAAAACGGTGAAATGGTAACACTTGATTTTGGCTGTGTATATGAAGGCTTTTGCTCGGATTTAACAAGAACAATTTCCGTAGGCGAGCCCTCGGATGAAATGAAAAAAATATATGGTATTGTATATGACTCTCAGTTAAAAGCTATTAAAAGCGCTAGAACCGGAATCACAACCAAGGAGCTTGACTCATCGGCGCGCGACTATATAAAAGAAAAAGGTTACGGTGAAAAATTCGGACACGGCTTAGGGCACGGTTTGGGTATTGAAGTCCACGAGATGCCAAGCATCAGCCAAAGAATGAATGTTAAGCTTCCCGAAGGAGTTATTGTAACAATCGAGCCCGGAATTTATGTTGAAAACATCGGAGGGGTCAGAATCGAAGATGATGTTTTAATCAGAAACGGGGGATGCGAGGTATTAAACAAGTCTCCCAAGGAACTAATTATTATATAACCCTTTGAAACAAGTATTGATTATTACATACGATTTTCCTCCGATAGGAAAAGGCAATGTTTTAAGACCCTTCAAGTTTGCAAAGTATTTCCCTAAATACGGATGGCAACCGGTAGTCCTAACATCAACCCCCAAACGATATTACTTTAAGGATGATTATATGTTAAGAGAGGCGGATAAGCTCGGCATAAAAGTCTTTAGAACAAAAGGAAGTAAAAAGAACCTTTTAACGGGAAGCAGGCTTAAAGATTTACCGAATGAAGATTCAAGAAAGTTTTTCGCTAAGTTGAAAAAAATAACTAAGCTTCCGGATGAGAATAAATCATGGATTAAGAAAGCAGTTAAGCTTGCATCAAAAATAATTGATACCCACGAAATTGAAATAATCTACACGACAGCACCGCCGTTTTCCGCTCTGGTTGTTGCCGGTGAGCTTAAGGAAAAATTCAAAATACCTTTGGTCATTGATTACCAGGACTCTTGGCTTCACTCACCTTTAAGCTATTTCCCAATGGGTTACCACAGATTAAGAAACATGAAAATGGAGCAGGATGTTATTAGGGTTACCGATGAAATATTAACAACTAATCGGCGAATTAAAGAGTATTTAATAGAGGAGTACGATTATTTAAAGCATGAGGATATCAACATAATTAGTCATGGATTTGATGAAGAGGATTTCAGGGAAGCTAAAATGCATCATGCCCTGCCTGAGAAACCGAAAATGAGGTTCACTCACGTTGGCAATTTTTTTAATTTAAATTCACCGAAATATTTCTTTGAATCTTTGATGATTGCATTTCGGAGACGCCCGGAAATGAAAGGCAAGGTTGAAACCTGCTTTGTGGGCGGGTTGACAATGGATGATTTGAATTTAATTAAGAAGTATGATATATCGGATTCAGTAATTAACCCGGGATACTTGAACCATATGGATGCAGTAAGATATATGCTTGCCTCAGATGTGCTGTGGTTTATGGTCGGCAAAGGGGATGGGGCAGAAGTTGTAGCTCCCGTAAAACTTTCGGAATACTTTGGCGCTAGAAAACCAATATTAGCGTGTGTTCCAGACGGCGCTGCAAAGCAGTTATTAAAGGATTACGAGGCGGTTAGAATCTGCGAGCCGGATGAACCAAATGAAATTGCAAGCCTTATAATTGAATATTACGATTTATATGTAAAACAAATGATGCCTGCTCCCAATGAGGAGATGATTAAAAAGTTCGACGTTGATAAATTATCTTACCAGCTGATAAGGTATTTTGAATTTTTGAGAGATATACCGCCTGGTTTTGGGATCAAAGAGAAAGAAATGCTGGGACAGGATTAGATTTTTCTGTAAATTTCCATACTTTGATAAATCCTTTCAATAATTTCTACAGTTTTCATACCTTCATAGGCATTGGCGGCAATTGTGCCTCCTCTAGTTAAAACCTCTATTACATTTTCGTAAACTTTTTCATGGTTTGACATTGAGCCCTGATAAAAGCCGTAATTGTTTGCTGGGCGCGATTCGGGCAGACCTTTGATTTCATATCCGTCAATTGACTGATACTCTAAAACATTTAGGTACTGTCCCCCGATTTTAACCGTGCCTTTTTCTCCGAAAACGGTCAAAGAGCCTTCCATGTTTTTCTTATTGCTGTTAACCGTGTAGTTAATTGTTCCAAGCGCGCCGTTTGTAAATTCCATTATTGCAACACCGGTATCTTCGAATTCAACCAGACCGTTGTGTATGAAATTTTTACCGAAAGCTTTTACAGTTTTAATATCTCCCAAGAGCCAGTAAATCAAATCAATAAAATGGCTGAACTGGGTATAGAGTGTTCCGCCATCAAATGCTATTTTCCCTTTCCAGTCGGATTGTTTATAATATTCATCGTTTCTGTTCCAAAAGCAGTTTAGTTCAACATTAATAATTTTGCCCAGATGATTTTCTTCAATTACATTTTTTAGAGCCGCTACGGGAGGATTGAATCTGTTTTGCTTTACGATAAACAGGTGTTTGCCTGCTTTATCAGCTTCAATCATCATCTTTTTGCAGTCAGCAGTTGATATTGCCATCGGTTTTTCGCAAAGCACGTGCTTTCCTGCTTTAAGTGACTTAATGGTATGTTCAGCGTGGAGAGAATTTGGAGTGCATACGGAAACCACATCAACGTCCGATTCATTTTTAATCAGGTCATCTATTGAATGGTAGCTATTGCAGTTGTATTTAGAAGCAAAATCTTTTGCTTTGTTTTCTTTTATGTCACATACGGCGGTAAGCTTTGCTGTTTTTTTTATTATTTCAGCGTGTCTATTGGCTATTCTTCCGCAGCCGATTATTGCGAATTTTAAGTTGTTCAATTACGATAATTTTTAAGCAAAACATAAATATCTTAAAAAAGAACAGCCTTTTCAAGTTAATATGGTGGAATTTCTTAATAAATTGAATAAAACCCATTTTTTTGGTAACTTTGCTGTTCATTTATTTTTAACAATTAATTAGCTTTTGAAAAACGTTTTAGTCATTTCGTATTATTATCCTCCAATGGGCATGGGCGGTGTGCAAAGGACTGCCAAGTTCACAAAATACCTGCGCAGTCATGGTTGGCAGCCCCATGTTTTAACCGTTACCCCGAAGCTTTATCTGGCAAGCGATAATTGTCTTCTGAATGAAGTCGAGGAAGCCGGGGTAAAAATTTACAGGACAGGTTCAAAAGAAGTTAACGGAAACGGTCATAGAGTTGTGCAGTTTAAAAATGATTCAAACCGAAAATTTTTGAGTAACCTTTCTCAAACCTTCTTTATCCCCGATTCAAAAATTTTCTGGAAGAGCAGGGCGGTAGATTTGGGAAGTCGAATAATAGAGGAAAATGATATTGATTTAATTTACGCGACAGCTCCGCCCTATACGGATTTCCTAACGGCCAGCAAGTTAAAGGAAAAATTTAATATTCCTGTTGTTCTTGATTACAGGGACTCATGGATTGATTGTCCTAACAATTTTTATGCAACACCTTTTCATAAAAGTTTTCACAAAAAAATGGAAACGGAAGTTTTGAAGACTGCCGATAGAATAGTAACAATAAATTCAAGAATAAAAGAACTGATATTATTAAGATACCCTTTTAAAACTGATGAAGATATAGTTATTATCCCGCAGGGATTTGACCCGCAAGATTTTAATAAAAGTCATGATGATGATTATAAGACCGATAAGATGAGAATAACTTATTCAGGCAGTTTTTTAAATTACTACACACCCAAACACTTTTTAGACGGCCTGAAGCAGGCTCTAAGTAAAAAGTCCGAGTTAAAGGATAAGGTTGAAGCATGCTTTATCGGAACATTCCCGGAGGAATACAAAGACTACATTAAACAAATTGGTATTGAATCGATGGTTAACACGGTAGGTTATCTCGAACATTCAGTGTGTGTAAAATACTTAATGGAATCAGACGTCCTTTGGATGATGATTAATAAAACAGAAAGGAGCGACTTGCATTCAACGGGAAAATTATATGAATATTTTGGAGCAAGAAAGCCTATTTTAGCCTGTGTTCCCGAAGGTGTGGCAAGAAAATCTCTTGAAAATCACGGCGCCGTAAAGCTGACCCTGCCTGATGATTCGCAATCCATAGCGGAAGCCATATTAGAATATTATGAATTATTTGAAAAAGATTTGATGCCAAAACCAAATGAAGAGTTAATTAATCATTATGACAGAAGAAATCTAACTAAAGAACTTGCTGCAGTGTTTGATAAAGCAGCGAAGAAGCTTTCGGAAACAATAATTTCATAAATGAAAGTCCTTGTTATCGGCAGTGGAGGGCGTGAGCATGCAATTGTCTGGAAGCTGAAACAAAGTCCCAAAGTAAATGAAATATTTTGTGCACCCGGCAATGCTGGAATTAACAGGATTGCAAATGAAGTTAAAATAAAAGCTGAGGATATTGGATTATTATTAAATTTTGCTGAAAGCAGTAAAATAGATTTTACCGTTGTTGGACCCGAAGTGCCGTTGTCGCTGGGAATAGTTGATGAATTCAATGGGAGAGGGTTAAAGATTTTCGGTCCGTCAAAATCAGCTGCAAAACTTGAAAACAGCAAAATATTTGCCAAGGAATTTATGAAAAGGAATAATATTCCAACGGCAACATTTGAGACTTTTGGGAAAAACGATAAATATAAGGTTTTAGAATTTTTAAAACACACAAAGTATCCGCTTGTAATAAAAGCAGACGGGCTTGCAGCGGGTAAGGGAGTTGTAATTTGCATAAATGGGCAGGAGGCAGAAAAAACAATTATAGATTTTTTTGAGAACAGAATTTTCGGCTCAGCAGGGGAAAATATTGTTATTGAAGAGTTTTTAACGGGCATTGAAGCCTCCGTTTTTGCTGTTAGCGATGGGAAAAATTATGCGGTTTTGCCTCCTGCACAAGATTATAAAAAAATTGGTGATGGTGAAACAGGAAAAAATACCGGAGGAATGGGAAGTTTCGCTCCCGCAGAAAAAGTTATTAATTCAGTGGTTCTTAATAGAGTTAAGAATGGAATTATAGAACCTGCGCTGAGAAATATGAAATCAGAGGGTAATGAATTTAAAGGGTGTTTATACTGCGGTCTGATGATAGATAAAAACAGAAACCCTCTTGTTGTAGAATTTAATGCACGATTTGGCGACCCTGAATCTCAGGTTGTTCTTCCTTTGATTAAATCGGATTTTTTGGATTTGCTTATTGCTTCAGCGGACGGAACAATTAATAATTATAAACTTGAAACTTTTGGTGAATATTATAATTGCGTCGTTCTAGCTTCAAAGGGTTACCCAGATAAATATGAGTCAGGAAAGGAAATAATAGGACTTGACAAAGTTGGCAAGGATAGTATAATATTTCATTCAGGAACAAAATTAGCGAACGGTAAAATTTTATCAAACGGAGGCAGAGTATTAAATGTAGTCGGAAAATCAAGCAAAGATTTAAAGTCGGCAATCGATATATCATACAAAAATAGTGAGGTTATAAATTTTGAAAACAAATATTACAGAAAAGACATAGGTCGAAAAGGATTGTGAGGAGTTTGGTTTAAATGAATATTCTTGTAACAGGCGGCGCCGGTTTTATCGGGTCAAATATAGTTGACGAGTATATTGCTGCAGGGCATAATGTTATTATAATTGATAATATGTCAACAGGTGTAAAGGATTATATTAATCCGAAAGGAACATTTTATGAAATGGATATTTGCGGTGAAAGTATATCGAAAGTTTTTGAAAAGCATAAAATAGAAGTAATTAACCATCATGCTGCACAGATTGATTTGAGAAAATCAGTTGAAGACCCAAAATTTGATATAGAGGTTAACGTTCTTGGTTCGGTTAATCTTTTACAGAATGCAGTAAAATACGGAGTCAAAAAATTCATTTTTGCTTCGACCGGCGGGGCAATTTACGGCGAGCATGACTACTTCCCAGCCGATGAGCTTCATCCGACAAGGCCCTATGCTCCTTACGGTATAAACAAATTGACAGTGGAGAAATATTTATTCTATTATAATCATGTTTACGGATTAGATTATATTGTTCTAAGATATGCAAACGTTTACGGCCCAAGACAAAATCCGCACGGCGAGTGCGGGGTAATTGCAATTTTTACCGATAAAATTTTAAAAGGGATAAAACCTTTGATAAACGGAGACGGTCTTCAAACAAGGGATTATGTTTATGTTTCGGATGTGGTTAAAGCCAATGTTTTGGGGTTGGGAGCAAGAAAGTCTGCCATATATAATATCGGAACCAGCAAGGAAACCGATGTTAATTATATTTTTGACAGGATAAATAGCTTTGCGGGGACTAATTTTACTGAGAAGCACGGTCCCGCAAAAATGGGTGAACAAAGGCGCTCTGTTTTAAGCTTCGAAAAGATAAGCAATGAACTCGGTTGGCAGCCGGAAGTTGATATCGAAACAGGCTTAAAAACTACAACTGAATACTTTAAGAATCACAAAAAGGTAAAAAAAGTAAAGTTTTGTTAAAGAAACTAGTTGATAAAATATTAAAATCGGATAAAACGGCAATTGCGCGCGGAATATCTCTTGTTGAAAATGAATCAAAAGACGCAAATGAACTTCTGAAAGCTTTATATAAAAAAACCGGCAAAGCATATTTAGTTGGCATAACCGGTCCCCCGGGAGCAGGTAAAAGTACTTTGGCTAATTACTTGACAAAACTTTTAATAGAGAAGGGTTTTAAAGTAGGTATCATTGCAGTTGACCCTACAAGTCCCTTTACCGGCGGAGCATTGCTTGGAGATAGAATCAGAATGCAGGATAAGGCAATGGATAAATCCGTTTTTATCAGGTCTATGGCAACCAGGGGGAGTCTCGGCGGGCTTTCTAAAAAAGCAAAAGAGGCTTGCGAAGTTCTGGATGCTTCCGGCAAGGATTTCATTATAATTGAAACAGTTGGTGTAGGACAATCTGAGCTTGATATTGCACAAACTGCCGATACGACAATAGTAGTCCTTGTTCCTGAATCAGGTGATGCGGTGCAGGCAATGAAAGCCGGGCTTATGGAAATAGGCGATATTTTTGTAATCAATAAATCGGACAGGGAAGGCTCAGATGCACTCGGAGTCGCACTCCGAACGATGCTTCACTTAAAAATGAAGAAAGACGATAAGAGGGGAGAGACCCCCGTTGTAAAGACAGTTGCATCTCAAAATGAGGGAATCAGTAAGTTATTTGAATTTATACTTTTGCATAAGAAATATCTTGAATCAAACGGTAAATTGGAGGAAAAAAGAAAAGAAAATCTGATTAAGCAGATTAATGAATTGGTTAATGATAAACTGGAAAACAAATTTTGGACCACGGAAAAGAAAAATGTCCTGGATAGTTCCATTGATAAAATATCAAGCAGAGAAGTAACACCTTATGATTTTGTCGATGAATTGTTTAAAAAAGGAGATTAATAACTAAATAATAACATATAATGGATTTTAATCTTACAGAGAGTAACTTAGAAATACAGAAGCTGGCCAGAGACTTTGCCCAAAACAAAATTGCTCCTGTTGCTATGAAGTATGACGAATCACAGGATTTTCCATGGGAACTTGTTAAGGAACTTGGGCAGATGGGCTTTTTGGGCATATTGTTTCCCGAGGAACTCGAAGGTTCAAACTTATCTGCGGTTGATTATGCAATAATAGTTGAGGAAATCTCCAAAGCAGACCCTTCATTGGGCTTAACGGTTGCTTCTCATAACGGTCTGTGCACTAATCATATTTACATGTTTTCCAATGATGAACTTAAGAAAAAATACATACCCGATTTGGCATCGGGCAGAAAACTTGGCGCGTGGGGACTGACGGAAAACGTTTCCGGAAGCGATGCAGCAGCAATGAATACTACCGCAGTTAAACAGGGCGATTGGTATATTTTAAACGGCAGCAAAAGCTTTATTACTCAGGGGGGAGTGGGAGAAACTGCTGTTGTTACGGCTGTTACCGATAAACCAAAAAACGCAAAAGGTATCTCTGCATTTATAGTTGAAAAAGATTTTGAAGGATTTTCTGTCGGCAAAAAAGAAAACAAGCTGGGAATGCGTTCATCCGATACCTGCGAGCTGATTTTTGATAATTGTAAAGTTCCCGCTTCTAACCTTATTGGGCAGGAAGGAGAAGGGTTTAAACAGTGTATGCAGGTTCTTGACGGCGGGAGAATTTCTATTGCCGCTCTTTCCGTTGGTATTGCGCAGTCTGCATTGGACCATTCAATTAAATATGCAAAGCAAAGGAAACAATTCGGCAAGCCGCTTTCTGAATTTCAGGGAATTCAGTTTAAGCTTGCGGATATGGCAACCGAAGTCGAAGCCGCAAGACTTTTGACATTTAAAGCTGCAAAGCTTAGAGATGATGGCAAGGATTTCAAGTTCGCTGCTTCTATGGCTAAATATTATGCGAGTGAAATTGCAACCAAAGCTACGAATGAAGCCATCCAGATTCACGGCGGTTACGGGTTTATTAAAGAGTTTCCTGTCGAGAAGCTTTACCGTGATGTTAAGCTTATGACAATAGGAGAGGGTACAAGTGAAGTCCAAAAAATGATTATGGCAAGGCAGCTTGTTGAACAGTACTGATTTAACATTTATGTTACCCGAAAATTGTTGTCCAAAGTATATAATCCAAAACAAGGGTCATTGCTGCGGCTAAAACGAAAGCTCGGATGGTTGCATTACCTACGCCTTGCGCACCGCCCTCGGCGTTTAAGCCGACGTGGCAGCCGAGAATAGCCGTAGATGCGCCAAAGAAAAATGCCTTAATCAATCCGCCGATAATATCTTTCATTTCGAAAACTCTCCTTGCACTGTTGAAGAATATCTGAAATGTAACATCTTGAAAGAAGTATGCAACACCAAATGCACCCATTACGGCAATAAAGTTAGCTACGATTGTAAGTACAGGGAGCATTACAATAGAGGCCAGAAATCTCGGCATTACAAGGTATCTGACCGGGTTAATTGCAAGCGATTCAAGTGCGTCAATCTGCTCCGTTACCTTCATTGTTCCAAGTTCAGCTGCTATAGATGCACCTATTCTTCCCGCAAGAACAATCGCGGTTAAAACCGGGCCAAGCTCAATGAAAATAGCCTTTGTAACTGCCGAGCCGAGATATGAAAGAGAAATAAATCCCTGAAACTGATACGCAGCCTGCCAGGCTGAAACTGCCCCGGTAAAAAACCCGATAATTACAACCAATGGTATAGAGTCAGTTCCAACATGCTGCATCTGGTCTAGGATAAGCTTTCGGTCTCTGAATACCCTGGGCAGGCTTGAAATTATACCCATGATTAGGATTGAAATTCTGCCTATTTCAAGAAAAAAGAACTCAATTTTATCTATTAACCAATCAAGGAGTTTAGCCATAACGTGCAAATATGTCTATTACATTGAAGTGTTTCAATTCAATTAGTTTAAAAGCTCCAATAAATAATACTCAAAAATTAATAATTTTTAATAAAAGCATTGCAAGTATTAAATTTTATATTTAGATTTATTTATTCAATTTAAACATTTTGTAATGGGATGTATGCAGATTGTTATAGCGTGTTTATTACAGGTTAGAGCTGAGTACATGCGATTTTAATTAACATTAATTTTAAAAATTATGAAAACAAAAATAATTTTACTATCGGCGCTCCTATACGCAGTTAGTATAGTAATTATTTCAGGAAACAAGGATAATAAGAAAAATTTAACATATCTTGATAAAAGGGTAGCGCAACAGGATGCTTTTACCAGTATGAATTATAGAGTTTATAATTTTAATGTTGAGTCAGATGTATTTCGCCCTCAATTAGAGCAGGGATTTTCAACAGATAGTTTAGTGGTTGGCCCTGAAATTATGACGGGGATATCAGGATATTATGATTATAAAACGAATGGTGAAGCGAACGTTTATATTCAGGTTGACCCTTCGCATCCCGATTCAATTAATGTTGTGGATGTTACCGCAGATACTTTGGATCATACTGGAGTAACTTCAAGGAGAACCGAATATGCGTTTTCAACCGATGGGGGGCAAACATGGTCTGCAAGTATTGAGGTTCCCGATGCTTTAAGGTCAGGATATCCTGTTTTACACTTACGAAATAGTGCAGCAGTAATTGCAAACCACAGCGAAGCTGTTGGCGGGAGATTAGACGCAAATCTTTACGTTGATGTTGTTCCTCAAGCAGGTTCTTTCACACAATATGGACATCCAAACCCAAGTACGTCTCCTTTTGGTATTTGGCCGCAAATTGCAATATACAATAACGGTAACGTTGGCTTAGTTTCAAGAAGAAATGTTTCAAGTACAAATCCTCCGGAGACTTTATATTATTCATTTTGGAATGGAACTGTTATGAGTCCAAGAACACCTGTTTATATAACAAGCACTAACTTTAATGGTAGTGTGGGAAGCAATATGCGCTTTCATCTTGCTACAAACGGGACAGGAAGGGTAACGGTGATAGCGGCTCCGGTAAACCAAAATGATACACTTGGAGACAGCAAGATTTTCGCAAGAACCTCAACAGATAACGGTGTGACTTGGGGACTTGTTACAACTGTTTTCGCTCCGTATACTGAAAATAGCGGGCAAGATACAATAGCTACAGCCGGCGGTTCAGGGTTTATTTATAAACCCGGAACTTCAACATGGTTTTTAGCGTATCCTATCTCAAAAATTACCGAAGGACTGGCTGTATTTGCAAATGGTAAGCTGGTGATAACCAGAAGTGACGGTGCAACCTCAACTATAACAACCGCTGCGCAGGTGGGTGCGGCTACAACGTATGCCCAAAATATGTCGTTTGTATTTAATGTAGATTTTCCTGCACTTGGCTGGTCAGCCGACGGGAGCACTTTATATTGCGTCTATAGTGTTGTTATGCCTGACATTGCTCCAACAAATTATAACCAGAGAGACATTTTCGTCCAGTACTCTCTTGATAATGGAACTACCTGGTCTAATCCGCTGAGGCTGACAAACACTGTGAATATTGATGAAACTTATCCTTCGGTTTCATTTTGGAACAGAGGAACACAAGGCGGACCATATCAGCTTAATATTACATATATGAAAGACCCTGGAGTTGGGCCTGCTTCTTTTGGAGGCAATGCACCATCATCGAGGAATTTCCAAATATACAGAAAGCTTACCGGGTTAGCTCCTATAGGAATAGCCAATAACCAAAACATTTTGAAGGAGTATCGGTTATCACAAAATTATCCGAATCCGTTCAATCCTTCAACGAAGATTTCTTATAATATAGTTAAATCCAGTCATATTTTATTGAAAGTTTATGATATTTTAGGGCGAGAGGTTGCTATACTTGTAAACGAGGTTCAGCAGCCTGGGTTTATAGATGTTATATTTAACGCTAACAATTTACCGAGCGGTATTTATTTCTATACAATTAATGCGGGTGAATTTACGGATACAAAGAAAATGATTCTTGTTAAATAGGTTTTTTTTAAATTTATAAAGCAAAAGAATGAATAATCTTTAACTTAAAAACAATGATTTTTTAATAATTTCTTAAAATATGCTTGACAACGTTCAATAATTATATTATATTTCGTAAAATCATAATTTAAATTCTATTAACAAAAAGGAGAAAAAATGATAAAGAAATTCAGCCTTTTTATCTCATTTCTATTATTTGCGGGTATTCTATATGCCCAGGTAACTCCTCCCACTTTGGGGCCCGGAGAGCACTGGACTAATATTTGGTCGTTAAGCTATGACTACCAAACAAATGGTTCTGTAAGGTATTTAGTTCAAGACCCATCAAACCCGGCAAATCTATGTGCTACTCAAATGGCCACACACGACAGTGTTAGTCCTGCGGGGACAAACAGGTATGTATGGTATTCTTACAGCTCGGATGCAGGTTTAACTTGGGACAATGGCGTAGAGATTGCTACTTCTTTTTTTCAAGGATTTCACAGTTTGACTGTTAGAAACGGTGCCCCTCTTGTTGCTTTGCACGAAACAGCTACTCCCACAAGAACTTTTGTGTATGAGGATGCTACATGGGGAGCTGGGTCTTTTACAGCAATTGGGCTTTTTCCTCAGACACCATTGCCAATTATTTGGCCGCATGTTGCTGTTTCCACTAATGGTAATATTATAGTTGCAGCGGCCCCAAACCCTGGTTTTGCATGTAATTACTCATATTGGAATGGTTCTGCCTGGTCGGCTCACACGGAATTACAAAACACAGGCGGTCCTTCCGGAAATTTCTCGGTTGAGGCTGGTCCCGGTGGCTTGGCTTATATCCATGGCGTTGATTACAACAGCACATTTACAGCAGGAAACAGGTTATGGACTTCTAATAATAATGGAGCGTCTTTTACTCTTCAAACTGGTTCGAGTGCGCCTCCAGAAATGATTTTTGAAACCGATGATACTTTGATGGCGTTTATAGACGGCGGAAGAACAGGTATTTATGTTGGTAATGAAGTTCATTTGGTTTACACAGTTTACGCCAACAGCTCGGTGCAACTGCCAACTCCTCCAAATACAGTTTGGTTTAAAAAGTGCAAAATATTGCACTGGTCATCAGCAACAGGTGTTGATACAGTAGCCGCAAGGTTTAATATGCCTAACATGGCAGATACTATAACGCACGCGCTTGTTACTCCTGTATGCCAGCCATCACTCGGTATATATAACGGGGTTTTATACTGCACATTCACTGCATTCTTGAGAGGCAATACACAAACTGTCGATGACGGTTCCATAGTTAATGCTGGTGAAATATTCATTACTTATTCAACGGATAATGGTAATACCTGGAGCACCCCTGTTAACATTACATTGACTCCAAATGTTGAAGAAAAGCATTCATCGGTTATTAGGAACCTTGTTACACCTCCTAACGACAGTGTAGGTGTATTTTACCTGAAAGATATGAAAGCAGGCGGATGGGTTAATGTTCCCGGTTGGGGACCTGCACCCGTTTACGGAATCTATAAAAAGCTTTCCGGTGTTATAGGTATAAAGCAGGATTTAGAGATTGTCAGGGAATTCAAGTTATTCCAGAATTACCCGAATCCGTTTAATCCGACGACTACGATAAGCTATTATATACCCAAGAGTTCTAATGTAACGTTAAAGGTATACAATATACTTGGTTCGGAGGTTGCAACGTTAGTTAATGGATTTGAAAAATCCGGCGCTAAAGAAATAGTATTTGATGCTTCACATTTAGCAAGCGGAATATACTATTATACTATAGCGGCAGGTGAATATAGAGATACCAAAAAAATGGTAGTTGTTAAGTAATAACTAAAATTCAAAGCCCTGGTTAAAAATAATCAGGGCTTTCTTAAAATACATAAATCGGAGGTAATAAATGAGGCTATTTAACAATTTCTTCTTAGCCCTTCTTATGATAACTATGCTGATTTTTTCCGGGACGATTGCTTACTCATTTGAGCCGTTAGGCACAACCGGAAAAATTGCCGGTAAAGTTACTGATGAAAACGGTTCGCCTTTATCCGGAGCTACACTGAAAGTTGAAAATACGCAAATGGGCGCGGTTTCGGACCCCGCTGGCGACTATGTAATTATCAACGTTCCGGTTGGAAAATACTCAGTAAAATGTTCATACCTTGGCTATGACGCTATTTTGCAGACGGACGTTAATATATCAGCAGACGTTACGACCACCGTTGATTTCAGATTGAAGGAAACCGGCGGAATTAAGACCGAAGAGGTTGAGGTCATTGCCAAAAGAAACACTCTAAGCCCTGACCAAAGCGGTAAAATTATTGGCACGGAATTTATCGAAAATACGGGCATCAGGGGAATAGAGAATATTGCTGCAAAAACTTCAGGTGTTGTGCAGGATGAAAGAGGTTCGCAGATTAATGTCAGGGGCGGCAGGGACAACGAAACTGCAGTTATAATAGATGGTATTCTAACGACCAACCCTAATGACGGAAAATCCACTGCTTATGTTTCCAATAACCTTCTTCAGGAATTAGCGGTCCTGACAGGCGGATTTAGTGCGGAATACGGCAATGTTCTCAGTGGGGTAATAAATGTTACAACTAAAAGCGGTTCTGATAGATATTCTGGAACTTTAGAAGTGGTTTCAGATGGTGTATATGATAAATTTTTAAATACTAACACTCAGGGCTATAACATTTACAGTGTCGCGTTGGGCGGGCCGTTAATACCATCAAAAAAGTTAAAAAACTTTCTGAGCTTTTACGGAGGTGTTGAAAGAAACTATTTCCAGGTAGATGACCCGAGCTGGATTGCCGACCAGCTGGAATTTGCCGACAACATTATCCCGGCATATTATAATCAAAGATGGTCAGGTAATGGAAAACTTAATGCTGATTTTTCAACATTAAATAAAAATTTGTTGTTAAGATTTGTCGGGGGCGCGACTATATCAAGGACAAACAG
>Ga0326597_10002049_pt1 | contig 30832 bp, 32 predicted proteins | sample RVTome_12_FD_203789 | JGI IMG/M metagenome (GOLD analysis project Ga0326597, IMG submission 203789) | Soil microbial communities from uranium-contaminated site in the Upper Colorado River Basin, Wyoming, United States - RVT100D185 | ecosystem: Environmental > Terrestrial > Soil > Contaminated >...
TCGAGCAATACCTCGTTTTTGCCGAAGGCCAGGCCATGCGCCGCGTGCCCATGCACATGCGCGACTGGATCACCAAGCTTCACGGCTTCCTCACCATCAACGACCGCAACATCCTGACCCATGCCGGAAAATCTCCCACGAAATGGCCAAGGAGCTTGCCGAGACTGAATACGAGAAGTTTCACCGTGAACAGATTGCGCAAGCCGACCAGGCTGGGAGCGACTTCGACAAAGCCATCAAACAATTGCCGCCACCACCCAAGCGGAAAAAGGGAGGGAAGAAATGAAATCACGACCAGCCATTCCAAGTGAAACAGTCCTCTGCCTCCCTTCCCCCGCTGGGAGAAGGGCCGGGGATGAGGGTGCGCAGCATGAACAAACCATCGCCGGCAACGTGGCGGAGATTCTGAAGGCGTGACGATGGCAGCAACCTCAAGAGCAATGCCGCTTGGCGACGTAATTCGCTTTGGAAACGGCAAAGCAATCAAGCCTGGCGGCGAAGGATGCTATCGGGTTTACGGCTCGAACGGAATCATCGGCGGCTGCGACGAGTTTCGCTACGAGAATGGCGTCATCATCGGGCGAGTGGGCGCTTACTGCGGCTCGGTGGCTTACTGTCCAGAAAAGTTCTGGGCATCGGATAATACGCTGGTCGCATTTCCGGCGTCGGACCATTTCGACACAAAGTTTCTGTTCTATCTACTGACAGATGCGAAGCTGAGCCGGTACGCCGGTGGCGCGGCGCAACCGCTGGTGACGCAGACCGTTCTGAAGCAGGTAGAAGTCTGCGTCCCCCCGCTTCCGGTACAACGGCGGATCGCGGGCATCCTGTCGGCCTACGACGAGCTGATGGAAAACAACCAGCGGCGCATCAAGATTTTGGAAGAGATGGCCCGCTCGCTCTACCGCGAGTGGTTCGTCAACTTCCGTTTCCCTGGCCACGAGAAAGTCCCGCGCGTCGATTCCTCGCTCGGGAAGATCCCGGAGCGGTGGGAAGTAAAGAGTTTAGGGGAAATGTGCGCTGTCGTACCGGGGTTCGCCTTCAAGAGTCAAGATTGGCAAGAGTCTGGTGTGCCAGTTGTCAAAATCAAAAATATTCAGAGCGACAATACGGTCGACATTAATGACACCGACTTTGTCTCAGAGGAAATTGCGGAACGTACGCCGCCAAAGTTCACTCTTAAGCACGGAGAGTTTTTACTGGCAATGACTGGCGCGACGGCCGGCAAAATAGGTCGACTTCGGAGTCGACGCCCAATGCTCTTGAACCAACGTGTTGCAAAAATCCTCCCTCACGACGGGTTTGGCTCATTTGCGTGGTGCGCGATCAGCAGTGAAGAGGCAAAGGATCGATTCTTCCGACTTGCAGATGGTGCTGCTCAACCCAACATGAGCGGCTCTCAGATAGAGCGGATAATGCTGACCACTCCGACAATGGATGTGCTGAATTCTTTTTCTAAGATGACGGACGCCATCTTGATCCAAAGCGATAATCTCTACCTCAAGAATCTAAACCTTCGCCGCGCACGTGACCTACTGTTGCCTAAGTTAATTTCTGGAGAGTTGACAGTGTGCCATGTGGATACGTGGCGTGAGGCGTATCTGGCGTGATATCGAGCGTTTTTTGAATGGTAGCGCATATGTAGACCAAGCGTAAGCTGGGACAACGTTAAAGGAGGAAGAAATGGCAAGTGGAAAGATTTCTGGGGTGACAATCCGTGTCAGAGTCGGCGACAGCGAAATCGAAGTGACAGGTCCCAAAAGCTATGTGGAGAAAAAAATTGACGAGTTTTTAAAAAAGCCGCCAACGAGCAGGAGCGGTGTATCGGTGTCACCATTGACCGCGGACTCAGTGCGACCAGAGTTAAAGGGAAAGCCTATGTCCGCGGCTCAATTTTTCAAGAAGTGCAATCCGAAAACCGATAATGACCGTGTGCTTGTCGCAGGTTTTTACTTAGAACAAGTTATAAATTTGCCAAATTTCACTGCCTCGGAAGTAAGAGACCAAATTAAAGAGGCGAAACGACAACCGCCCAAAAATGTTAACGATTCGATTAACCAGAACATCAAGAAAGGACTCCTTATGTCCGCGGGCGATCGAGACAACAAGATAGCCTTCGTTTTGACCTCAGATGGTGAGGAGCAAGTCAAGGAGATGCTAGAAGAAGGAAAAGCGTAGTGGCGCGTGCTTCAGAATTCGACTCCTTCAGGGCAGAGCTACGCGCTCTTGCGGGCGCCATTAACGGGACCGAGAAGAAGACGTTGCGCGATGAGCCATTGCGGGAACGATTCCGTACTCTATTTCGTAGTTGGACATCCACCATTGAACCATCGCTAAAGGGCTATCAGGACGGGAAGCGAGAGATTTTAAAACTGAGCGGAGAAATTGAAACACTTGCGCGCCTTGCCTCAAAGCAAAAGCTAATTGCTGATTACCGCAAACACCTGCGTCGTGCCACCATCATTTCCGATAACCTTGTTATCCAGCTTCCGGCGAGTCACGAACTTGAAGCGCGCATCCAAAGCACTCGACAAGAATTATTCATTTCGGGAATACCCGATTTGCCATCATCGCTTGTTCCGAATTCAATTTTAGGATGGCGTAGTCGTCTTGAACTATTCCTAAGTAAGCATCCTTTCGACAAGTCGGTATTCATCATGATCCGTTATCGCATCCGTAACGCAGAGCTAATTAAATACGTCAAGAAGGCACTTTCGAATGAAGGATTGTTTGGTGTTCTGGCCTCCGAGCATAATTTGACAGACGATCTTTACAATCCGGTAGCATGTCTTCTCTGTTGTTCGAGAGGAGTTGCCGTATTTGATAAACCTGAACCGAAAGAACTTTTTAATCCAAACGTGGCATACGAACTGGGGATGCTCCATCTGTTAGCGCGTCCGTGCCTAATCTTAAAGCACACTTCCCTGAAAGCTCTGCAAACGGACGTTTTAATGAAGTTGTACCGACCGTACACAAAAACTAATGACCTCCAAGCAATTATAACAGAGTGGACTCGCGACCCACTTAACACTGATCATACGGACGGCAGCGAATAACTCATGAGGTCAAGCTTGTAGACAAGTGAGCAGTTACACCGAGGGCCTATTCGTTGTGCAGCCGGCAAGTCAGCTCGTAGGGGAACTTGGTTTGGTTATTGTTTCAGCTACGGAGGACGTGCTTGGGCCAAGCGGCGCACGGCGTCGTGAAACAAACTTTGAAGTTGTTCTTATCCCAAGACTCCCTGCGGCGCTGGAGCAATTGAATCCGGTGTTGGCTGGTGACGCGATCAACTCGGCATCGATGAGCTTGCGTGATCGGTTGGCGATGAGTCTCGCGGCTGCGAATCGGGAGATTTGGGAGTTGTTACGAGATGGGGTCAAAGTTTCGGTTCCTGATCGCGAGCACGGCGGGCTGAAGGCTGAAAAAGACGCTGGTGCCGTGACCGAAGAGGTCGAATGAGCGAGACTTACAATATTTACTGCGACGAATCCTGCCATTTGGAAAACGACAAGCAGCCGGCCATGGTGCTTGGCGCCACATGGTGTCCGCTCGATAAGAGAAGAGAGATCGCGGAGCGCATTCGGGAGATCAAGCACAATCATGATTTACCGGCAGATTTCGAAGTGAAGTGGACAAAGGTCTCACCCGCGAAGCGCCGCTTTTACCTTGATCTGCTCGATTACTTTTTCGATGACGACGACCTGCATTTTCGGGCTCTTGTTGTGCCCGACAAGGCCAAATTGGATCACGCGGCTTTTCCCGGGCAGGATCACGACCAATGGTATTACAAGATGTACTTCGACATGTTGAAGGTCATTTTGAGTCCAACGGACCGGTATCGGATCTACCTGGACATCAAGGATACGCGCGGAGGGGAAAAAGTTAGAAAGCTCCATGACGTTCTGTGTAATAATCTTTACGATTTCTCACGCGAGATCGTCGAGCGGGTGCAGCTCGTTCATTCTCACGAACTTGAACAGTTGCAGCTTGCCGATTTACTGGTCGGAGCAATCTCTTATGTGAACCGGGGACTGAAAACTAACAGCGGAAAGGTGGCTTTAGTGGAGCGAATGAGGAAGCGCTCCGGTTACGATTTAGATAAAACGACTCTTCTGAAAGAAAATAAAGTCAACCTGCTGTTGTGGCGAGCACGGGAAATCGAACAGTGACGAATCAACCGGATTGGCTTCCACCGCTCGTGTTGCTTGAAGACTCCGGCGGCGACTGGAACAAATATCTCGAAATCATTTATGACTATTTCAAGAAAGACTTCATTGAACGCAGGCCGCTGTTTCGTGGTACCCGGCTCGCGTTGAAACGGCACCCGGTCTCGGAGGGAAAAGAGGCAACCTTCTGGCATATGACCTCGGAAGGGAAGGACGAGGCAAGCCGGACGCCGGATCTCCGACGCTGTGAAAGTATCCGCTGGCCGCGACCGATTATCGAGGAGGCCGATGCAAAGGGTCTGAAAGTTTGGATGTCAGTCAGAAATAACGAGACCCGGATCAATATTTGGCTTGAAGGGGAAGATTACGTTGTCGTCCTGGCCAAAAGAAAGGACTACCTGCTGCCCTGGACGGCATTTCTCGTTACTTATGACCATACTCGGAGGAAACTACAGAAGGAATTTGGTGCGTACTCTCGCTCGCGGGCCTAAAAATGCTAGTGCCGCCCGGAGGCGGCACCGTAACTCCTTCTACGCATGGTAGATGAGCTATGCGAAGTATAGCATTATGCAAGCTTGAAACTCAATAGGATAGATCGGCAGAGGTTCTTGGACCAATATGCTTCAGACGGTTGCTCTGAAGCCAGAGCCGCCAGCCATCCGTTGATGAGCAAGCAGCGTGATATTATTGAGATCGCCATGGTCCAAATCGCTCAAGGAAACCTGCTCGTAGCTCCGGTTGACGCCCTGGTAAACACCGTGAATACCAAGGGGATCATGGGGAAGGGCATCGCCCTGCAATTTAAACAGGAGTTCCCGGCAATGTTCCGGGACTATGAAAAGGCCTGCAAGGCGGGCGAAGTGCAGCTCGGGAAAATGCACGTCTTTGATCTCGGTGGCTTAGCCGGCGGGCCGCACTGGATCATCAACTTTCCAACCAAGGGGCATTGGTGTGAACGGAGCCGACTGCCTGATATCGAAACCGGTTTGGATGATCTAGTTGCTACTATTCTGCGCTTGGGAATTCGGTCAATTGCGATACCACCGTTGGGTTGCGGTAATGGAGGCTTGAATTGGGCCGATGTGCGTCCGCTGATTGAGGCAGCCTTTACCAACGTATCTGACGTAAACGTACTTTTGTTCGCGCCGGAAAGCGGAACCCAGCGCTCAGCTCCTTTACCAACAAGCGTGTAAACGAAAGGGTACATTCGTCGCTCTCGTCCACGAGCCCCAGCGACTACACCGAAGACCAGCTTGTCGAGCAGCCCGCAATAGAACTCTTCAGAGATCTTGGTTGGGAGGACCGCTTCGGCATTGGAGGGATCTATCGGGCCGAACGACTTTTGCTCGTAAGCCAGATGACTATCACGGGGGAGTTCTAGACTCGCCCGCCGGATCTCACCGGTTTCGTAAACGGACCGCTGTGTTTCTTACCTGCCGGTAGGTCGCGCTCGCATAGGCGAAAGGCAACGGAACTGAGCTTGCGTACGTTCACGAAATACGCTAGGTTCATGCATACGTGAACTTGAGTTATTCCATGAACGTGAAGAACTTGTCAGCGGTAGGGTTAGAGAACGCTTTGGCGGCCAAGCTGGAGGAATTGCTGCGGGGTGTGGACTGGCTCCGTGGCTGGCAGATCAAACACATGGGTGAAGGGGCAGACACTGGCTTTGATTTGTTGGCTACCTTGCCGTTGCCCGGTGGTGGCAAGGCGGCGTTGTGCGTGGAGTGCAAACGGGAGTTGCGCCCGAGCGTCTTTCGAATGGTGGCGGACAAAACGTTTTCACCGGCGGGCCGGCCCAAGGTGGTCGTGCCGGTGTTAGCGTTGCCATGGGTGTCGCCGCGGGTGGCGGAGTTGTGCGCGGAGCACGGCTGGAGCTGGTTTGACCTCGCGGGGAATCACCGGCTGGATATTCCCGGGCTGCTCCGTCTCCAGCACACAGGCAATGAATCGGTTTATGAGCGACCGCGTCCGACCGCGAACTTGAGCACGCCGGAAGCGGGGCGAGTCGTCCGCGCGCTGCTGCTTCCGGAGAACGCCGGGAGGCGGTGGACGCAACGGGATATGCAGACGCACTGCCAACCGAATGTGAGCCTTGGCTTGGTGAACAAGGTGGTGCGCCATCTGCGCGACGAGGCTTTCATCGAGATGCGCGAGGATGGCGGCTTTCAATTGCGTGATCCGTTGAAACTGCTGTTTGCCTGGCGGGATGTCTATCGCTTCGACCGTCACGAGCGGCGCGGCTATTTCACTTTGCTGCGAGGGAAAAAGCTTCAAGACGCGCTGGCCGGGCTCGACTTACGGACGGGCGGCTTCGCGGCCTATGCGTCATTTTCGGCGGCAGAGTTTCAAGCACCGCATGTGCGGCAACCCAAGACGTGGCTATACGTACGTGAAAAGGACGTTTCCACGTTTGAGCGGCTGGTAGACGCCAAGCCGGTAGAGTCGGGCGAAAACCTGACGGTACTGATTCCCAACGACGATGGAGTGTTCTATTTGGGCGACGGCGGCACGATGGGGGACCACCGGATGCGTTGCACTAACGCGGTGCAAACGTACGTGGACTTGTTTCACTGCGGCGGCCGTGGCGAAGAAGCGGCGGAAGCGTTGCTGAATCAGCACTTGAAGCCCGAATGGAAAATTCGCGGCTTGAATATATGAATCCAGAACCACGCCAACGTGACGATTATAGTGACCGGCAGGTGGAAGCGGCGCGTCGCGTGCTTGTGGATTTGGGGCAGGTGCTAGCTGCGTTCATGGATTGCGTCGTGGTAGTTGGCGGTTGGACACCAGACCTGCTACTGCCGGAGGCGGACGAGCCGCACGTCGGAAGCATTGATGTGGACCTTGCTCTGGATGCCGCCAAGCTAGCCGACGGACGCTACGCGGAATTGCTGAAACTGCTGCTTGACACGAAACGCTACCGCAAAGGTGCGAAGGATTTTCAATTGGTCGTGGAAGTCGACTTAAAGGATGGCGAGAAACCGGTGTTGGTAGAGGTCGAATTTCTCGCACCCAAGGAAGTGAAGCTGAAAAAGAATAAGCCGAAATTGCTGGAGGATTTCCGTGTGCTTCGGGCGGATGGCTGCGGTGTGGCATTTCGCGCCCCCGTAGAACTCAAGCTGCCCGGACGGAACGTGCGCGGCGCGAAGAACACGGTGCGACTGCGGGTCGCTTCCCTGGCAGATTTCGTCGTGATGAAGGCACATGCCATTGGGGGTCGCGACAAACCGAAAGATACCTACGACCTATGTTATTGTCTGGAGCAATTCCCCGGCGGAATGGACAGGCTGGCGGCTGATTGGAAGCAGCGGATGAAAGAGAGAGATGTAGTCAAAGCGATTGAGATTCTGCGGGAGAAGTTTGCCAGTGTGGATGCTTTTGGCCCTCATCAGTTGGTGGAGTTTCACTCGGCGGCAGATACAAATACTCAGGCCATGCAGGCGCGGCAGGCTTACGAATTGGTCCAGAAATTCCTGAGCCTATTATGACGGACGAATGAACCTCGAAGGCTATACCGAAGACCGACTCGTCGAGCAGCCCGCAATAGAACTCTTCAGAGATCTTGGTTGGGAGACAGTCTCGGCCTTGGAAGAATCCTTCGGGCCAAGGGGCCCGCTCGGGCGCGAGACCAAGTCGGAAGTCGTTCTCATTCCACAACTCCGTGCGGCATTAGAGCGCCTAAATCCTTCGCTGCCTGCCGACGCTATCAACTCGGCAATCGATGAGCTTGCACGCGATCGGTCGGCGATGAGCCTTGCCGCTGCGAATCGCGAGGTTTGGGAGCTGTTGAGAGATGGCATTAAGGTTTTGGTTCCAGATCGCGAGCGGGGCGGGCAGAAGACAGAGCGCGTGCGAGTTATCGATTGGGAGAATCCTAAGGCTAACGATTTTCTGCTCGTGAGTCAGATGACTATCACGGGCGATCTCTATACTTGTCGGCCCGACCTGATCGGTTTCGTGAACGGCCTACCGTTTGTTGTAATTGAGCTTAAGAAACCCGGGGTACCTGCGAAGCAGGCGTTCGACGATAACCTGACCAGCTACAAGCATCTCCAGAACGGAGTCCCCGCGCTCTTTTGGTACAACGCGTTCCTGATCGCGTCGAACGGTGCCGACAGCCGAGTGGGTTCGCTGACGGCGGACTGGGATCGGTTCACCGAGTGGAAGCGGATCGAGCGGGAGGACGAGCCACGGCGGGTATCATTGGAAGTTATGCTGCGTGGACTTTGCGAGCCGACGCGGCTGCTGGATTTCGTCGAGAACTTCATTCTTTTTTCAGAGCATAAAACGGGTTTGGTTAAAGCCATCGCCCAGAACCACCAATATCTCGGCGTTAACAACGCCATCCGCGCGACGCTCGCGGCGCGGGCGGCTGGGCACGGGCGCGGCGGCGTTTTCTGGCAGACGCAGGGGTCGGGCAAAAGCTTTGCGATGGTCTTCTTCGCGCAGAAGATACTTCGCAAAGTACCGGGCAACTGGACCTTTGTGATCGTGACCGACCGCGTGGAGCTGGACGAGCAAATCGCTAAGACGTTTGCTGCATGCGGCGCGGTAAGCGACGCGAACGCATGCCACGCCGAGACGGGCGCGGAGCTGCGGGAGCTGTTGGCAGGCAATAACCGCTATGTGTTCACGCTCATTCACAAGTTTCAAACGCCAGAAGTTCTATGCGACCGGCGAGATGTGATCGTGCTCACAGACGAAGCGCATCGGACGCAATACGACACTCTCGCACTCAATATGCGCTCGGCATTGCCCAACGCGCTGTTTCTCGCATTCACCGGCACGCCGCTGATCGCGGGCGAGGAGCGCACGCGCGATGTCTTCGGCGACTATGTCTCGATCTATGACTTCCAGCAATCCGTGGAAGACGGCGCGACGGTGCCGCTCTTCTATGAGAATCGGACGCCGGAGTTGCATCTGGACAATCCAGATCTAAACGACGAAATCTATGCCCTCATAGAAGACGCGGAGCTTTCGGAAGAGGGCGAAAAGAAGCTGGAGCGGGAGTTGGGCCGCCAGTACCACCTGATCACCCGTGATGCCCGCCTGGAGACGATTGCAAAAGACCTTGTGCAGCACTTTGTCGGGCGCGGCTTTCAAGGGAAGGCGATGGTGGTGTCGATTGATAGGCCGACGGCGTACCGCATGTATGAGAAGGTGCAGAAACATTGGAAGTCTGAAAGGGACCGCGTGTGGAAAGAGCTCACACCGTCCAGTTTCGACAAGGAAAAGCGCGACCAGCTTAGGGATCGGCTGGACGTGCTCGACACTACCGACATGGCAGTGGTGGTTTCGCCGGGGCAGAACGAGATCGAGCACGTGAAGAAGTGGGGCATCGACGTCGTGCCGCATCGAAAGCGCATGAACGACGAGAAACTCGATGAGAAGTTCAAAGACCCGGCCGACCCTCTCCGGATCGTCTTTCTCTGCGCCATGTGGCTTACGGGTTTCGACGCGCCGAGCTGCTCAACCGTTTATCTCGACAAGCCGATGCGCAACCACACGCTGATGCAGACCATCGCGCGCGCCAACCGAGTCTATCCCGGCAAGCAGAGCGGTTTGATCGTGGACTACGCCAACGTGTTTGCGTCGCTGGAAAGGGCGCTGGCGATCTACGGAAAGGGGCGAGGCGGCGAGACGCCGGTGCGGGACAAAAAAGAGCTGGCGGAACAATTGCGGCAGGCGGTTAAAGACGCCACGGCGTTTTGCACGAGCCGCGGAGTGCGTCTCACGAAAATAGAAGAAACTCCGACGGCGAACTTCGCGCGTGTGGGAGTGATCAAAGGCGCGGCCAATCTACTCATGGCGCCGGAATCCGTGCGGCGGGAATTTCTCAGTAAAGCAGGTTTGGTTGTTGCGCTTTACCGTGCTGTGAAGCCCGATCCGGCGGCGATGGAGTTCGCCGGGCGTTGCGGTTGTCTGGCCGCGATTGCCGACGAGATTCGCACCACGACCGACCCGCCCAACATCTCCCATGTATTGCAAGGCATTGCGGAACTGCTGGATGAGTCCATTGCCGCTGTGCCGTATACGATCGGCGACAAAAAGGGCGGCTATTTCGACCTGTCGAAAATTGACTTCGAAGCGCTGAGAAAAAAGTTCGATAAGAGAAAGCCCACCAACGCCGACCTGGAGCGCTTGAGGGCGGCCGTTAAAGCACAGCTTGAGCGCATGGTGCTGTTAAATCGCACCCGCGCCGACTACCTGGCAAAGTTTCAGGAGCTTATCGACGGGTACAACGCCGGCAGCAGGAACATAGAGGAAATCTTCCAGGAATTGCTTGCGCTATCCAACATCCTGACCGACGAGCAGACGCGCCACGTGCGCGAGAGCCTCACCGAGGAGGAGCTGACTGTCTTCGACATCCTTACGCGGCCCGGCCCGGACTTGACGGCTCAAGAGCGCGAAGAGGTAAAGAAAGTTGCCCGGCAACTGCTAGAGCGGTTGAACGAACTGTTGGTCATCGGCTGGCGCCAAAAAGTAGGGAGCCGTGCGCGGGTGCGCCTGGCGATCGAGGATACGCTAGACCACGGCTTGCCGCGCGCTTACTCGAAGGAGCTTTACCAGGCAAAGTGCTCCGTTGTGTTCGAGCATGTTTACGAGAGCTATCAGGGAGAGGGGAAGAGCGTGTATTCAGTGAGGGGATAGCTCAGTGGCTCATGAGGACTAGTTGGAGTTAGTTATTATGAATCCGCTTGCAACGAGACTCCAAGCCGTGCTGCCCGCTGTAAAGGATTGGATCGATCAGACGTTGGAGGCGCATGCGACTGACGCCACTCCAGTCTCACATTCTCCCTTCATCCGGCTCCAGGATCATTATCCAGACGCGCTTTTGGCAAGAACGCAGGTGGTTGTCGTCCCCCGAGTACCGTTCCCTCCGGTGTCACAGCTTGGCCTACCGGAGTTTCGGGCCATGGAAACGATGCTGATGGATGGAGTGACCTACAAAGATACGTTCTTTGTGCGTGCAGGAAGTGAAAGAGATAGTCTTTACTTCCATGAACTTGTCCACGTTGTTCAGTGGGACCGGCTCGGCGTCGACAACTTCCTATACGCCTACGCGATAGGTCTCCTGCAGCATGGATACCAGCAAAGCCCCCTGGAACAGATGGCGTTCCAGCTACAAGCAAGGTTTGACCAGCAGCGAGTGCCTGACCACCTCGTTGAGTTCATCAATGAAGAAACCGATGGCGTGTGGGAGGCGGCGCGTCGGATTCTTGAGGCGGGCTAGACCCGGGGGGTTAGAGAGCTATTTCGTTTCAAGACGAACCGCGACGGCGCGCGTAATTACACCTACGATACTTTGAACCGATTGGGTAAGGCCTTGAACCCGCAGCCTTCCAATCCGCAGGGGAGCTACGTGTACGATCCGGCTTGCAGCGCTATGGGGTCACTATGGCGGCGTAGCTGAGGAGCGGCGCTGAGCAGCGGACATTTTAGCTCTTCCTGAAGATCACAGATGAGTATAGCTGATCGGCTTGGAAAACTCTCAGGAAGGGAGCAAAATACGCTTGATCGGATCGAGGCGAGGTGAGTTTTGGCTAACACCAAGGAAACAGAGATCTCCATTGAGGTGACTGAAGCAGACTCGCCGGCGGCGATGCCAGCTTTTTCTCTCGAAGATTTCGAGTCGGGAAAGATTAGGCCACGACGTGGTTGGCTGAAAGAAGTCTGGGGCAAGTGGCCTGGGGACGAGTCTATCGAGGCATTGCTTGCGGCGTTAAAGGGGTGCCAGGGGTTGGTTGAACGATCAGGCACGCCGACTAGAAAGGGTGGCGCTATGAACTGGCGAGAGCGAATCACTGTGGATCCGAATGTGTGTCACGGTAAGGCGTGTATAAAAGGCACGCGGATTATGGTTTCGGTCGTCCTGGATAATCTGGCCGCGAGTGAGCCGGTAGAACGGATTTTGAAGAATTATCCAACGCTCACGCCGGAGGACGTTCAGGCGGCTCTGCAGTACGCCGCTGAACTGGCCCGTGAGCGGGTGGTGCCCTTACCAGCGGCAAGCTAATGCGGTTTAAGATTGACGAGCATCTACCCCTCGAAATTAAGGACCTGCTTGCGCAGTATCGACACGATCCGGTGACGGTTGCGGATGAGGGCATGGCCGGTAGCATTGATCCTGACGTGGCTCAGGTCTGCCGGAAGGAAGCTCATGCTCTCCTTACGCTTGATCTCGACTTCTCTGATATACGGGCTTACCCGCCGGAAGATTATCACGGCATTGTTGTTTTTCGCCCCGCTATACAGAGTATTACCACACTCGTGCGGCCGACCACTCGGCTACTCACCTTTGCAATATCCTGCGTGACGAAGGGCTGTCGTACGGCGACTACGTTGAGCGGTCTGATCAAAAAGGTCAAGCTCACCGTCAACGCGGGACCGGTAAAATTGGAAGTCGAAGGCGGACGCGAATAAGAATCGCGCGAGCCGGGGGTGAGAGAACTAATTTCGTCTTAAAACGAAGCGGGACGGTGCGCGTCATTACACGCACGATACATTGAACCGATTAGTCGAGGCATTGAACCCATTGCCTTGAAGCCGCTGGGAGTCACGTGTACGACTCTTTCGGCAACCGAACCAAATCCAGCCAAAACCGTGCTTGGGGGCTTCAACCGGACTAAAGAACTCCTGGAGGATATACCAGCGCTGCAACAACGACCGCTAGAAAATCGGTAGTTCGGAACGCAGACGACTACTTCTTCCCTTCTTTCACCTTTTCACCCGCTTCCTTCATCGCTTCTCCGGCCTTTTCCATCGCCTGGCCGGCTTGGTCAACGGCCTTGTCCACTGCGCCGCCGATTTTCTCACCCACCGTCTTTTTTTCCTCTGATTTGCCGCAGGCCCCTGCGGAAAAGAGAAACGCCGCAATGGCCGCGCCGATTAGAAGATTACGTCCTGTTTTCATGTTCCCCCCGGCCTCCTTTTGCTATATATGCGCGAGGCTATCACGCGAGGGCGGAATGCTGCAACTTTGTTTTCCGGCTGACGCGGCGCTTGGCTCAATGCCGGACAATCGTAATCATTTGTGCAGCTTCGGCGTCTAAGAGGGAAAGGCCTTCGGAGTCATTATTATGACGAAGCTGATTGTGATTGTATGTGCCGCGGCGATGGCGGCGTTGGTTGGCTGCGGTTCGCAACGTCCGGTGCTCTATCCGAACGCGCACTTGAATCAAGTGGGGGACGACGGCCGCTGAGGGCGATATCGACCTGTGCATGCGCAGGGCGGAAGATTACGTGGCTTCGGGTGGGCGCACCGGGAAGGCGTTGGAAGGGGCGGCGGTGGGAGGCGGTACCGGCGCGGCCGCAGGCGCAGCTGCCGGCGCGGCGGGCGGAGCGATTGTCGGACGAGCGGGGACCGCCGCGGCGGTTGGGGCGGCTGGCGGGGGTGCCGCGGGCGTGACCCGCGGATTGATCCACGGCCTTAGCGCGAGACATGATCGCGATCCCGTTTATAAAAATTTCGTCAATCGTTGCCTGCGCGAGCGGGGTTATGACCCCATCGGTTGGCGCTAGCGCCGCACGGTGTTTGGCCTGATTGCCGATCCTCTCTGGGTGTTCACGATTCGTCCCCTCGTAGCCTGATACTCTTTGTCTTTCGGATAGTTGCCGTTGACTTACCTCAGCCATCCCGGCATATTGAAAGCGGCTTTGGAGGAGAATCTAAATGCAAGTCTATTACGATCGTGACGCCGATTTGAGCGTCCTTAAGGGCAAACGGGCGGCGGTTCTTGGTTACGGCAGCCAGGGGCATGCGCACGCGAACAATCTGCGCGATTCCGGCGTCGATGTCGTCGTTGGTTTGCGCCCCAGCAGCGCCTCATGGCAGAAGGCGGAGAACGCCGGGTTGAAAGTCGCCGAGACTGCGGACGCCGTCGCCGCCGCCGATATCGTCATGATTCTGTTGCCCGACGAGCTGCAAGGGGAATCCTACGAAAAGGAAATAAAGCCCGGCCTCAAAGACGGCAATTATCTCGCCTTCGGCCACGGCTTCAACATTCATTTCAAGAGAATCGTTCCACCGTCCGGCGTCAATGTCTTTATGGTGGCGCCCAAGGGGCCGGGCCATCTGGTGCGGAGCGAGTACCAGAAGGGGCGCGGCGTTCCCTGTTTGTTGGCGATTCATCAAGATCCGTCGAAAAATACCAAAAAGATCGGCTTGGCTTATGCCAGCGCCATCGGCGGCGCCAGAGCCGCGGTGATCGAGACGACTTTCAAAGACGAGACGGAGACCGATTTGTTCGGCGAACAATCGGTCTTGTGCGGCGGTCTATGCGCGCTGATCCAGGCCGGATACGAGACGCTGGTCGATGCGGGCTATCCGCCGGAGATGGCCTATTTCGAATGCGTCCATGAGGTGAAGCTCATCGTCGATCTGATATATGAGGGCGGTCTCACCAACATGCGCTACTCGATCAGCAATACGGCCGAATACGGCGATCTGACCCGCGGCAAACGGGTGATCGGTCCCGAAGTGCGCCAGGCGATGCAGACGATTCTCAAGGACATCCAGTCGGGCAAGTTCGCCGACGAGTGGATCAATGAGTACAAATCCGGCATGCCGCATTTCACTGCGCTGCGCAAGGAAGCGGCGAATCATCCGCTGGAAAAAGTCGGCGCGGGGCTGCGCGCCATGATGCCGTGGCTGGCGCAGGGTCGGCTCGTCGATAAGAGCAAGAATTGACAGGCTGCTGAAAAAGACTCAAATGCTTCGTTGCACTCAACCGCCTTGCTTCGACGTACCGATGGGTATCGCTTCGCTCCACCCATCCTACAGTTCGAGGGGATGGGGAGCCTGTCCTGAACGACAGCTGAAGGATCGATTTTTCGCGCGCCTCGCCTCTGAGGTTTTTTTGAGCAGCCTGCAAGAGCACCGGTTGCCAATCGCGGCCGCGAGTGAAAAGTAGTAGAGCCTCATGAGAATTGCGCGGGAAGGTCTCCCGCTTATTTTAATTGCGGCGGTGTTAACTCTGGTGGCTTTCGTCGCGCATTGGCTGTTCGTCGCGGCGGTGTTCGGGGCCGCTACGATTGCGCTCGCCGGGTTCTTTCGTGACCCCGAGCGCGTCATCCCGGCCGGCGACGGGCTGGTCGTCTCGCCGGCGGATGGCCGGGTCGTTAGCGTCGCCAAGGTTGTCGATGACCCGTTTTTCACCCAGGCGGCCACGCGAATCAGCATTTTTCTTTCGCCGTTGGACGTACACATCAATCGCGTCCCGGTGGCGGGGCGTATCGCGGAGATCAAGTACCGGACGGGGAAGTTTCTCGCGGCTTATAAAAACGAAGCGTCGCGCGAGAACGAACAAAACGCGCTGATGATCGTCGATCCCCAGGAGCGGCAATTGGGCGTGGTGCAGATCGCCGGGGTGATGGCGCGCAGGATTGTTTGTAAAGTAAATTCGGGCGATAATATGGAGCGTGGTGAGAGATTCGGGCTTATTATGTTCGGCTCGCGAACCGATCTCTATTTGCCGCGGGGTTGCCGAGTGGAGGTAACCGAGGGCCAGCGAATCAAGGGTGGGACGACGATCGTGGGGAGATTCACATGAGCGCGATGAATGCTCAGGAACCCGAACAATTCCCGGAAAATGGGAAAGTCCGTCTCTTGCGCCGCCGGGCGCGCCCGCGCGTGTCCCTGAGAAATAGAGTTCACGCCGAGAAACTTCGCCAGGGGATTTATCTCATTCCCAGCCTGTTCACGGCAGGCAACATCATGTGCGGTTTCTTTTCCGTCCTCTCGACATTCAACGGTGAGTACGTCCGAGCGGCGCTATTTATTATTTTTGCCCATATACTCGACGGCGTCGATGGTTACGCCGCGCGCCTGACCAAGACCACCAGCCAGTTCGGCGTCGAGCTCGATTCGCTGGCAGACGTGGTTTCCTTCGGCGTGGCGCCGGCGATCTTGGTTTATTACTGGGCGTTGGTTCCGTGGGGCAACTGGGGATGGTTGGCGGCTTGCACTTACGTGGTGTGCGGCGCGCTCCGGTTGGCGCGGTTCAATGTTCAGGCCAGGGGCGTAGCGAAAGGCCATTTCGTCGGGCTGCCCATACCTGCCGCGGCGGAAATGATCGTTGCGACGGTGCTGCTGTATTATTATTTAGGGGGTGAAGGCGCGCCGAACAAGCAGATCACCCTGCTCCTGGTGATCTACGGCCTGGCGGTCTTGATGGTGAGCGGCTTTCCTTATTTCAGCCCAAAGAACACCGATCTGCGCAAGCGCTTTCCGATTTGGACGTTTGTTTTCGGGATCTTTTTGATTACACTGTTTGTGGAAGCGCCGCAGCTGATGTTTTTTACCTCGTTCCTGTTATATACCTTATCCGGCCCTCTCTTATGGTGCTTTACGATAAAGCGCCGACGGGAGAAGAGAGGGGAGATGGTTGGCGCGCAACCGTAGCTCGCTCTCGCATCGTCACGAACGATCCTCCCGTTGGCCCGGCCGCGGGAGTTTTTATTTCTGGATGAGGATGCGGGACGGAATGGAGGTCCTCCATGTCAAAGCAAGGAACAGATCAAAACGTAGTTCAAATATTCGATACCACGCTGCGCGACGGCGAGCAGTCTCCCGGCGCCAGTATGACCGTGGAACAGAAAGTCGTCATCGCCCGCCAGCTGGAAAAACTCGGCGTCGATGTGATCGAGGCGGGCTTCGCGGTGTCCTCCGATGGCGATTTCGAGTCGGTGCGCAGAGTCTGTCAGGAAGTGAGCCGCCCGCGGGTGGTCAGTCTGGCGCGCGCCCAGGAAAGTGACATCGATCGCGCGCTCAAGGCCGTCGAGCATGCTAAGAACCCTGGAATCCATACGTTCATCGCGACTTCCGACATCCACTTGAAGCACAAATTGCGCATGACCCGGGAGCAGGTGCTGGAAGCGGCGGTGAAAGCCGTGAGCTACGCGAAGCAATTCACCGATTATATCGAATTTTCCGCCGAGGACGCCTCGCGCAGCGATCCGGAATTCTTGATTCAGGTGTTCCGCGCGGTCATTCGCGCCGGGGCCAAGACGGTCAACGTGCCGGATACGACCGGCTACGCGATCCCTTCGGAGTTCGGCGCTCTGATGGCGAATCTCATTGAACGGACCGCCGGGGCCGAGCGGGTCATCTGGAGCGCCCACTGCCACAACGACCTGGGGCTGGCGGTGGCGAATTCGCTCGCGGCGGTGCACAACGGCGCGCGCCAGATCGAATGTACGATCAACGGCATCGGCGAGCGCGCCGGCAACACTTCCTTGGAAGAGGTCGTCATGGCGCTGCGCACGCGCAAGAACTATCTCAACCTCGATACCAACATTATCAGCGAACAGCTCTATCCGAGCTCGCGGCTGGTCTCCCAGGTCACCGGCATACCGATCCCGATCAATAAACCGGTCGTCGGCGACAATGCCTTCGCCCACGAAGCCGGGATTCACCAGGACGGCGTGCTCAAATACAAGCAGACCTACGAGATCATGACGCCGGAATCCATCGGCATTCCCGGCAACCGGCTGGTGATGGGAAAACACTCCGGGCGCCATGCCTTCGACGAGCGGCTAAAACACTTGGGTTTCAACTTGAGCAAGGAAGACATGAACCGCGCCTTCCTGCGCTTCAAAGAGCTGGCGGACAAGAAAAAGAACGTTTATGACGAGGATATCGAAGCGATCGTCGGCGAGGAAATTCTCCGTGTGCCGGGACAGCCGGACCGCTTCGAGCTGTTGTATCTCAATGTCAATTCGAGCTCGGACGGTGTTCCTTCAGCTACGGTTAAGTTGCGCGTCGGCGGCTCGGAGAAAACCGAGCATGAGTCGGGTGACGGCGCCGTGGACGCCTGCTTCAAGGTGATCACCAAGATCACCGGCTCCCATTCGCAACTGGTGCGCTACACCGTCAACGCCATTACCGGCGGGACCGACGCCCAGGGGGAAGTGTCGTGCATCATCGAAGATGACGGCTTTCGCGTTTCCGGGCAGGGCGCGCACACCGACATCATTATGGCGAGCGCGCTGGCTTACATCCATGCCCTCAATAAGCTCGAAGGGCGAAAACAGTATCGGCAAGTGGTGGAGAAAGAGGGACCATGAACTACAAGATCGCGGTTTTACCCGGCGACGGCATCGGACCCGAGGTGATGGGCGAGGGCACCCAGGTTCTCAAACAGGTCGCCAAGATCTACGGCTTCGGCGTCGAGCTGGAAGAGGGCATCGTCGGCGGCGCCTCCATCGACGCGCACGGCAAGCCGCTGATCGATTCGGTGCTCAGATTGGCCAAGGGCAGCGACGCGGTGCTGCTCGGCGCTATGGGCGGGCCGAAATGGGACGGGCTCGACTATTCGATTCGCCCCGAGCGCGCGTTACTCGCGCTGCGCCTGGAGCTGGGCCTGTTCGCCAACCTGCGCCCGGTAAAATTATTTTCCGCTCTCGCTTCCGCTTCGACATTGAAGCGCGAGGTGGTAGAGGGAACCGATTTGCTGGTCGTGCGCGAATTGACCGGCGGTATCTACTTCGGCCAGCCCAAGGGCGTGACCACGCTTCCCGACGGCACCGAGCGCGGCGTCAACACGGAAGTTTACACGACGCCGGAGATTGAGCGCATCGCCCATGTCGGTTTCCAGGCGGCGCTCAAGCGGCGCAAGAAGCTCACCTCCGTGGACAAGGCCAACGTGTTGGAAGTGACCGAGTTGTGGCGCAAGGTGGTCACGCGGATGCACAAAAACGAAGCCTATGCCGGCGTGCAACTCGAACATATGCTGGTCGACAACTGCGCCATGCAGTTGATCCGTAATCCCAAGCAGTTCGACGTCATGGTGACGACCAATTTGTTCGGCGACATTCTCAGCGACGAAGCGGCGATGCTGACCGGCTCCATCGGCATGCTGCCGTCCGCCAGCCTCGGCGGCAGGGTCGGCATGTTCGAGCCGGTGCACGGCACCGCTCCCGATATAACGGGCCAGGACAAGGCGAATCCGCTGGCGACGATTTTAAGCGTGGCGATGATGCTGCGCCATTCCTTCGACCAGGGCGCGGCGGCGGACCGCGTTGAGAAAGCCGTGGAAAGTGTGCTCGACGAAGGCTACCGCACGGCGGATATTCAAGAGCAGGACCGCAAGCTAGTCGGCTGTAAAGAAATGGGCCGGTTGGTGCGTGAGAAAATCGAGGGTCGAAGATAGAGGATCGAGGATCGAGGATCGCGATTATCTATCTTCCATCCTCTATCCTCCATCCTCGACTCGCCAACTTGATGAACGTATTTAGGCAAAGTAACAAGTAGAGAAGCTCATGAAAAAAGAGAAATACAACGTCGCGGTGGTCGGCGCCACGGGAGCAGTGGGCGAGCAGATGCGTGTCGTACTCGAAGAGCGGGAGTTTCCCGTCGGCGAGCTGCGGCTATTGGCCTCCGAGCGATCGGAGGGGCAGTTCCTCGATTTTCGCGGACATCAGCACCGCGTGCATGTGCTAAGGGAAGATTCCTTTAAAGACATCGACATCGGCCTTTTTTCCGCCGGCGGCGGGGTGAGCGCCAGGTTCGCGCCGCTTGCGGTCGCCGCGGGTGCGGTGGTGGTCGACAATACCGGCTGCTTTCGCATGGAGCCGGACGTACCCCTAGTCGTGCCGGAGGTCAATCCGCAGGAAATTGCCAACTATAAAAGCCGCGGTATCGTCGCCAATCCCAACTGCTCGACGATCCAAATGGTCGTGGCGCTCAAACCGCTGCACGACGCGGCGCGCATCAAGCGCGTCGTGGTCTCGACCTATCAATCGGTCTCGGGCGCCGGACGTAAGGCCATGGAGGAGCTGAGCCAGCAGGTGGCGGCATTGTTCAACGGCCGGGAACTCAAGAAGGAAAAGTTTCCGCACCAGATCGCGTTCAATTGCATTCCTCATATTGATGTCTTTACCGAGGGAGGATACACCAAGGAAGAGTTGAAGATGATCAACGAGACCCGTAAGATTCTCGGCGAGCCGTCGCTCGCCGTCACCGCGACAACAGTGCGCGTGCCGGTGTTTTGCAGCCATTCGGAATCGGTCAACGTTGAGACGGTGGTAAAGTTGTCCGCCGCGGAGGCCAGGAAAATCTTGCGCGAGGCGCCCGGCGTGATCATCGCCGACGAGCCGGAAAATAATGTTTACCCGCTCGCTATCGACGCCACCGGCAAGGACGCGACCTACGTGGGTAGAATACGCGACGACAATTCCGTGGCCAATGGCCTTAACCTCTGGATCGTTGCGGATAATCTGCGCAAGGGCGCCGCGCTCAACGCCGTCCAGATCGCCGAGATCCTGATCCGCGACTATCTCTAGCCAAAAGTGTTTGTTATTCGGAAACGAAGAAGGGATCGGAAAAACCATGCCTCTCGCAAAGACGCCCGCCTGCCGAGCCGCGGGCAGGCAAAGACGCCAAGAAAAATTTCGAAATTCGAATTTCGAAATTCGAATTTAAAACTTTGCGCCTTGGCGAGATAAATTTTCCTGGAGTCGTTCTGTTCAACCTTTCCAAGTTAGGTATCTAATTTATGGCCAAAGCGTTTGACATTTCGAAGATCGGGCGCGGCGCGCGCGTGCGCCGCTCGCCATACTTTGAAGCCACGCAGCGGTACGGCTGCAAAGGTTATACGGTTTACAACCACATGTATTTGCCGAACTGTTACAGCGACCCGGTCAAAGAATACTGGAAGCTGGTTCGCGATGTGACGCTCTGGGACGTCAGCGTTGAGCGGATCGTTGAGATCAGCGGGCCGGATGGCTTTGCGCTCGCCAACAAGCTCACCCCTCGCGATCTCGACAAGTGCCGGATCGGCCAAGCTAAATATGTGCTGATCACGGCGGAAGACGGGGGCATCATCAACGACCCGGTGCTGCTGCGGTTGGGCGAAAATCGATTTTGGCTTGCCCTGGCCGACAGCGATGTTCTCCTCTGGGCCAAAGGCATTGCCCTGTCGGGTGGCCTTCAGGTTGAGGTCCGCGAGGTCGATGTATTTCCTCTGCAAGTACAAGGACCCAAATCCAGGGCTCTGATGGGCGACCTGTTCGGCGCCAGCACCTTGAATCTTCCCTATTATGATTTCATCGAGTCGAATCTCGACGGCATCCCTCTGGTAATCACGCGGACAGGCTGGACCGGCGAGGTGGGCTACGAAATGTTCCTGTGCGATCCGACTCGGGGTGTCGAACTTTGGGAGAAAATCCTTCAGGCAGGGCGGCGCTATAAGATCGCTCCTGCCGGACCCTCCGACATTCGGCGTATCGAAGCGGGGATTCTCAACTACGGCGCGGATATGACCCTCGCGGACAATCCCTACGAAGTCGGGCTTGGCTGGCTTGTGGATCTTGAAAAAGGCGACGACTTCATTGGCAAGGAGAGTCTACGGCGGATTAAATCTCAAGGGGTGCGGCGAAAGTTGGTCGGAGTCGAGATCGGCGGGCGGCCCATCGAATTCAATATGACCCGGTGGCCGGTGCGGAACGGTGGCGCGGAGGTCGGCTACGTGACCTCCGCGATCTATTCGCCGCGTTTGAAAAAGAATATCGGCTACGCGATGCTGCCCCTCGAACACGCGGAGTTGGGCACGAAGTTCACGGTGATGGTGCCGGGAACGAAGGGGCGCTCGGCCAGGGTCGTGCGCAAACCTTTCCTCGATCCGAAGAAAAATATTCCCAAGTCATAAATCTGCGGGTTGGCGGTTTCCATATCGAGGCCCGCTACCTAGCCCGAATAATTCACGCTACGAGGCAAAGTCATTACACAGCGTCGGTTAAGGGGTGAGCCGGGAGGAACGAAGGCAAAAAGGATGTTCAAGGTTCAATGCTCCAGGTTCAATGTCTTAATTCGTTTCTGACTTTGAGCCTTGAACTTTGAACATTGAACTCTGGATCTCCGTGCTCGCTCCGGAGGGCTCGCCCCTCAACCGCAGTTGCCGGCGAATAATCCGGGCCAGAAACACGCGCGCGCTCCGTGAATATCAAACTCACCATCGAATACGATGGGACGAATTACCACGGCTGGCAAATCCAGCCCAACGGCGAAACCATCCAATCGATTCTCGAACGAGCCGTTTCGACCTTTCTGAGGAAGCCCACCCGTGTCACCGGGTCAGGGCGCACCGACGCGGGCGTGCACGCGCTGGGGCAAGTCGTCAATTTCCATTCGGACAAGGATGTCGATCCGTACCGCATTCAGCGCGCCCTCAACGCGCTGACGCCGGCGGACATCACGATCAAAGAAGTCGAGATCGTCGCGGATTCCTTCGACGCCCGGCGCGACGGGCGGGCCCGCGTTTATGAATACCACATCCTCAATCGCTCCACGCCTTCGCCGTTCCATCTAAACCGCGCCTGGCACCTGCACGGGCCGCTGGATGTGCAGGCTATGCGCGAGGCGATTCATTGCCTGCTCGGCGAACATGATTTTTCCTCGTTCCGCGCCGCCGGCTGCGACGCGGATCATCCAGTTCGAAAAGTCTACTGCGTGTCATTGGATCAACGAGATGAGCTTTTGGTCTGCACCATCGAAGCCACGGCATTTCTCCGCCACATGGTGCGCAACATCGTCGGAACACTAGTGGACGTCGGCCGCGGTCTGCGCACGCCGCAATCTTTCCGTCAATTGCTGGAAGCGCGCGACCGAACCAAAGCCGGAGCGACGGCGCCGGCGTGCGGGTTGTTTTTGGTGGAGGTGAAGTATTAGTCGTGAAGGTTTGAGTCGCGAGTGATTCGGCGTCATGGAAGTCAAACACAAAGGTGCGGCGCCCCATCCGGGATGGAAGAGGGGCACCCGGATCGGCAGCGTCAAAGACGGCAAGGTTCTGTAGCGCATTCCCGATCCGCCGGAAATGAAGGGAACCAGCGCAGCCGAGGGCCTGGCGGTGGACGGCAAGGGTAACGTCTACGGCGCCGAAGTCGGGCCGCGGCAGCTGGTGAGACACGACAGACAGTCTCAACGGGGGAATTGACAGATGATAGCATTCTGCTATCATCACTCAGTGAAGGTCATCGGGCGGGATTTGATTCAGCTATTCGCACGGAAACATCCCGACTCCGGGTCGTCTCTCAAAAGCTGGACGCAGACCATGGAGTCGAACAGCTTCAAGCACTTCGTAGAACTCAAGAGGACCTTTGGCTCAGCGGATCAGGTTAGGCCGCACACGGTGTTCGACATCTCCGGGAACAAGTACCGGTTGATCGCTTTCGTGGATTACCCCCTTCAAACCGTGTCGATCGAGTGCGTCCTTACGCACGCCGAGTACGGTAGGGGACGTTGGAGAAAGTGAAATGACGATTGCAACGCTTGAAAAGAAACTCAAGCCGCTGGAGGCGCCGGTGGACAACGAGCTGCTTCGGTGGCTCTATCTCCATCTGCCGCCGCAACCTATCAAGAGTAGAAAGATGCACCACGGGTACAGCGAGGCGATCCGCATCCTTATGCGGGAATCCGCAAGCTTAGATGCTGATAGCCGCACGGCTGTCGACCAGTACCTGAGCGCCGTGATTCCCTTCGTCGAGCAATTTGAGAAGAGGGAGTTTCCTATCGGCCCGGCAACCCCTGAGGAAGTGCTTGGGTTTCTCATTGAGCAGCACGATCTAAGCCAGTACGATCTCGCTAAAGAGCTAGGAGGCCAGCCCGTCGTTTCGCAAATTCTAAGAGGGAAGCGAAGGCTTACACGAGAGCACATCGAGCGATTGAGCAAGCGATTCGGAGTGACGGCGGCAACTTTCTACCCTGGAGGCACCTCGACGCAGCAGCGAGCTAGAGCCAAACGCCGCCCCGCTTCTCCGTTGCACCCCCGCGAGTATTCGTGAACGTGCCGGGCATTCCCCTGTTTCTTGCGGCGGCTGTGCCTCGGCTTCCGTCCGTTGAGGAGAAAAGAGTTCCGCTCTTCATTCACGGTGCGCAACAATAATGATTCTCGAACTGGAAAAATTTCACGCTTTTGAGCTGGCGGGGTGGGAAAGCATCCCTGACGGTTACCACCAGGCCTTCGGCGCCCTTACGGTTCAGGTGATCGAGCCACTGCTCGACGCGGTGCGCGTTAAGAAGGGAGTAAAGCTGCTCGACATCGCCAGCGGACCTGGCTACGTCGCGGCTGCGGCGGCCAAGCGCGGCGCCGTTCCGCTCGGCGTGGATTTCTCCAAGGGCATGGTCGCTCGGGCGCAACTCCTGCATCCGGACGTGGATTTTCGTGAAGGCGATGCCGAAGAGCTACCATTAGGCAACGGTCTTTTCGAGGCTGCGGTCATGAATTTCGGCATCCTGCACTTGGCGCGGCCTGAACAGGCTCTGGTCGAGGCTCATCGCGTGCTCCGGAGCGGCGGCCGCTTCGCTTTCTCAGTCTGGGCCAAGCCCGATGAAACGATCGGCTTTGGCATCGTGCTGCGCGCCGTCGAAGCCCATGGCGAGCCGAGAATCGAGCTGCCCGAAGGGCCGCCGTTTTTCCGCTACAGCGACCCCGAAGAATGCCGCCAATCTTTGCTTCTGGCGGGTTTCGAGTCGCCGACGGTTACGAAGGTAGCCCAGGTGTGGCGCTTGCCTGCGGGCGATGGATTGTTCGATGCCATGAAGGACAGCACCGTGCGCACAGCCGGCTTGCTGCGCGCGCAAAAGCCGACGGTTTTGGGCAAAATCCGCGACGCCATTCGCGCGGAGCTGGAAAAGTATACGAAAGGCGACGTCGTGGAGCTGCCGATGCCGGCCCTCATCGCGTCAGCCGTGAAACCGTAGCAGGTTGCTGAAAAAGCCTCATCTGCTTCGCCGATTACCTTGATCCCTTGTCGAAAGGCGCGCTCGATCGCCTCGCTTCAGGCTGGCTTATGGCGTGTGGCCTATAGCGTATGGTTCCAACTATATGCCATAAGCTATCAGCCATATGCGAATTACGCGCGCCTCGCATCTGAGATCTTTTTGGGCAACCTGCGGGAAGAAGTGCTGAGGGACTACGGTCCGTGGTGATACGCTTATCCTCCCGACGCGAGAAAGGAGCTCTTTTAATCGAATGTGAGATCGAGTATGATCAGTTCCCCAAGAGGCCATATACATCCTAATGCGTGGCGCATTGTGTTAATAAACTAGATCGAAGAGGAGTCTTTATGTCCAAGTCCGTGCGACCATTCTTACCCGTTGTGCTATCAATGGCGCTAATCTTCGCCTTGTTTCCCACGTTATCCCATGCGACTCATTCCTGGGGCGGTTATCACTGGGCCCGTACGGGCAATCCCTTCACTTTGAAGCTCGGCGACAATGTGTCGCGCGCGTGGGATTCCTATCTTGCCACTACCGCGTCTGATTGGACCGCGTCGGGGGTGCTCGACGCCACGATTGTGGCAGGCGGAGCGGGCAAGCCGCGGGTATGCAAAGCCACCAGCGGGCGCGTCGAGGTTTGTAGTGAGAAGTACGGCAATAACGGCTGGCTTGGGGTAGCCCAGATATGGATCAGCGGTCTGCACATCACGCAGGGCACGGTCAAGCTCAACGACACGTACTTCAATACCACCAAGTACAACAAGCCCGCGTGGCGAAACCTCGTCTCCTGCCAGGAGGTTGGCCATACGCTCGGCCTCGATCATCAGGACGAGACCTTTAACAACCTTAACTTTGGAACTTGCATGGACTACACCAATTTTCCCGAAGGCGGTGTCCATGACCTTATTGATTATGGTCCATCAAACGACCATCCGGGCGGTACTGTCTTAGGTGATAGTGACTACGATGAGCTGGCAACGATTTACTGGCACCTGGATGGCGCGACGACTGTTAAGCAGAGCGTCAACAACAAGCCCTCCCAGGCGAACGATGGGCCTGTCCGACTGGGTACCGCTCAGTGGGGTAGGCTGATCCGGTCAACCAACCATGGCCGAACCGAACTGTACGAGCTGAACCTCGGCCGCGGAAAGAAGGTGCTGACTCATGTCATCTGGGCGGAACCGGAAGAGTAGAGCCGCATAGCCCGACTTGTTCCTCCGAACAATGTTGATTTCATTAGGGGCGAAGTTCCGTCTTCGCCCCTCGTGTTTTTGAGGCGTTTTCAACTTGTCCCGCGGATAAAATCGAACAGAGTTGCTGGGGGCCGGTCTCTTGAAACTTTTTCCTCTTTCAACGGCATTTATCTTCGTCGTTGCGGCCGGTCTTGGCGCCTGTGGTGAAAGCTTGACGGAATCGCTTTCTGCGGAACCCGGGCAAACGCGCGGCTCCAGTGACCGATCTTCGAAGTTTATCAGCGAGCCTGCGGGCTCTTGGGGCGATTGTCGAACCGATAGGCGAAGTAGATCAACCTTTTTTGACCGTCAAAGGCACGATGATCCGAGTCCGGGACGAAGATGTTCAGGTCTATCAGTATCCTAATGTTGCGGTAGCCGACGGCGAGGCGGCGTTGATTTCGCCAGACGGCAGCAGTGTGGGAAAGGCCAAAATCCACTGGATCGGCTCGCCCCATTTCTACAAGAAAGAAAGATTTCTCGTACTTTATCTGGGTGACAATGGGGAAGTGCTAAAGCTTCTGGAAACTGTCCTGGGCAAGCCGTTCGCAGGAAAATAGCGGGTCATAATCTGGGTGTGCGATGAACGAACTTTGGGTGCCTACTTACGCGAGCAAAGTGGGGGAGTGGTGCACGTCTCCACGTATCTTCGGTTTCCTATCAGCGAAAAACTTTCTACGGTCCGTGGTGCGTCGCAAGCGGGCTTGAATCCGCTAATTTCATCATCTTGCGCGCGAGCTTTTCGATCAGTTCCGCGCGCAGATGCTTCGACTTTGGGTCATCCCACAGGTTGTTCAGCTCATGCGGATCGTTGGAGAAATCATAAAGCTCGCCCCAGTCCGCGCCCTCGTAAAGAGTCAGGCGAGAACCCTCGGTGATCAAGCTGCGCGCGCGGAAGTTATTCTTGAACCCCATGTAGCCGCGCCGCTGATGTTCTTCGATAACCAGTGAATCATGATCCGTCGTTTTCCCTTCGACCGCCGGCAGTAGGCTCTTGCCTTGCATGCCGTTGTGTCCCGCCAGGCCCGCGCGATCCAGAATCGTGCGCGCAAGGTCGAGCGTGCCGCAGAGCGCAGAGTTGGCTAGGTCCTTCCGTTCGCTGGCGGGGTCGCTCCAGATAAACGGCACACGAATCAGGCCGCGGTAATGCAGCGCGCCCTTGAGCAGTAACTGGTGATCGCCCATGAAGTCGCCGTGGTCGGTGGTAAAAACAACCACCGTGTTCGAATCCAACCCGAGGCTCTTGAGCCGGGAAATAATCCGGCCGACGGCGTCGTCGATCATCGTGATCATGCCGTAGGTAAGGGCGATCGCCTCGCGCGCCTCGCGCTCCGCGATCGCAAAGACGCGCACGCCGTCTCTGTTGCTTTTGCCGGCCTCCCGATCGTCATAGAGTTTTTTCAGATGGGAAGGAATTGGGCGTTCGCCTGAATTAAAACTGGCAGGCAGGGTCATCGATTTCGGCTCGTACATGTCCCAGTACTTTCCCGGCGGCGTGAACGGGTGATGGGGGTCGGGAAAAGAACACTGAATAAAAAATGGTTTGCGGCCGCCAGCCGCGTGCCGCTCTAGAAAAGCAATCGTCCGCTCGGCGACATACGAAGTCGAATAAAGCTCCTCCGGAATTCTCGTGCGCCATGCCTGGGGCGCAATGTAATCGTTGCCCGGCAGTTGATTTTGCGCGCCACGCAAGGAAGCGGGGTCCGGATGGCGCGCCTTGAGCCAACGCTCGTAATGGCCGACGGTCTTGTCGCCGTGGCCGATGGCAAGCTCGACATGATCGAAGCCGTAATAGGGCAACGCCGGCTCGAAGTCCGGTTCGTCGCGCCAGGTCGAAGGAAGCTCCTGATCGTAGCGCCCGTGCAGCGGCCATGTTTTATCGGCTTCGCGGAGATGTTCCGGCGGCAAGACGAGATTGGAGTCGAGCTCCGGCATGCCGATTCTAGGAACTGTGTCGTTGATGCTTTGCAGGTGGCACTTGCCGATGAGCCCGGTGTCATAACCCGCGGCGCGCAGGATATCGACGAAGGTCGTCGCGGTGAGCGATAGCGGAATGCCGTTGTGGCGCGCGCCGTGGAGCGAGGGCATCCGGCCGGTCATCAAAGTCGCGCGGTTGGGCATGCAAATCGGCGTGGCGACATAGAAGCGGTCGAAGCGCATTCCCGACTTGGCGAGGCCGTCGATATTCGGCGTTTGCACGAGCGGGTTGCCGTAGCAGCCAAGATGGTCCGCGCGCTGCTGGTCGGTGATGATGAAAAGAAAATTAACTCTCTTGTCCATGCCCCGGTCCTTTCGTAGCCTAATAAAACTCACCGCAGAGGCGCGGAGGGCGCAGAGCAATATTTCGAAATTCGAATTTCGAAATTCGAATTTTCTTTGCGAACTCTGTACTACTATAGTTGAAGACTTGCGCAGCTTGCGCAAATTTTCTGGGAGTCGAAAACTCTGGGATTCGGATATTGCTCCCGCCAAGGCGCCAAGACGCCAAGTGACAGGCCCAAGGCCTGTCATCCCGAGCGAATACGAGGGATCTAGGAAAGATTTCTCTCTTCGTTCGAAATGACAATGCTCTTCCTTTGCGTCTTTGCGGGAGACTAATCCGAATTTGGTTGCGGCTTAGCCGCGCTGTGCCTCCGTGGTGAAACAAGAATTGATCCCTTGGTTGCGGCGTTGCCATGCTGGGGGAATCGTTTATCACAACCGCAAGATGATGCAATGGGTTACAAATTCGCTTTTTGATTGGAATTATGCTTTTCCTGTTCAAGGGCTGTTGTAGTAGAAGCAAAGATTAGGAATTACTCGATGGTCGAGCCAGCTACGGGAAAGGAGTTTGACATATGGATTTCAGCCTGCAACCGGATACACCGGAGATCAGCGCATTTCGCAAAGAGGTGCGCGACTGGCTAGCGGAAAACATGCGCGGCAGCGAGCACCTGCGCTGGTCGGGGATCTGGTCAACCCGTGAAAATGATGAGGAGTACAAGTTTCGCCGCCGGTTGGCAACTCAGTTAGGAAAAAGAGGCTGGTTGTTTCCAACCTATCCGGTAAAATACGGCGGTGCCGGTCTGAGCCTCGACCATCAGTTCGTCTTGGAGACCGAAATCGACCGCTACGGCTTACCGCTGGGCTCGGTCTTCTACACGCTGGCCCGGTTGGTCGCTCCCGCGGTGCTGAAGTTTGGCACCGAGGAGCAAAAGATGGAGTTTTTGCCGCCGATGATGCGTGGCGAGTTGGCGGTATGGCAAGTTCTTACGGAGCCGCAAGGCGGCAGTGATCTCGCCAACTGCCAGACCAAAGCGATTCGCGACGGCGATCATTACGTCGTCAATGGCCAAAAGATCATGGTCGGTCACCATCTGCCGCCCGATTTTCTCTGGACCATCGTCTGCACCAATCCCGCCGGGAAGCGCCACGAGAACCTCGGCTGGATTTACATCCCTGCGAATCTGCCTGGCATCACGATTCAACATTTGCACTTGATGATGGGAATCAAAAACGCCGTTTTCTTCGACAACGTCAGGGTGCCGGCGAAATATCTGGTCGGCGGCGAGAACAATGGCTGGAAAGTCGCCAACAGCTATTTGGAGCTCGAACATGGCGGCGGCGGCAGCGTGGCGGAGAACCCGCTTTTCAAACGGCTCATAGAGCACTGCCAGAAAACAGAATTCGACGGTGAAAGCCTCATGGACGATCAAGACGTTCGCGATGAAATTGCCGATCTGCTCATCGACCTCGATGTCCAGAGATTGATGGGTTTGCGCAACTTCTGGCACCGCTATGTGCGCGATCCGCATCCCTACGGGGGCGCGCAATTCATCTACTTCCAGCGAATGGTGCGGCTGCGGAATTCCGAGCGCGTGCAGCGGATTCTAGGCTACGACGCGTTGGTGCCGGATGGCTCGGTTCATGAAGTGGCCGATTTCGAATACACGGTGCGCAGTGGGCCCGGCTGGCTCCACGGCGGTGGGACTCTGGATACGGACCGGCTGATCATCGCCCGCCGGCTCGGCCTCGGCCGCCCGTCGCAGGAAACCGCGCCGACGACCGTCTAGCGCGGGAGGAGAACGAAGTCATGGACCTCAAGCTAAACGACGATCAGAGCATGATGAAAAAAGTCGCGGCAGCCTTTTTGAAAGCCGAGGCGCCCCCCTATGCGATCACCGACTGGTTCCAGAAAAAGATCGGCTTTCTCCCGGAGCTGTACAAAAAGACCGCCGAGGTCGGCTGGCTTGGCATGATGCTGCCCGAAAGATACGGCGGCGCTGGCGCTTCCTGTGCCGATTGCGCCGTGGTGTTTGAAGAGTTCGGCCGGGGGCCGCTGCCGGGACCTTGTTTTTCGTCGGGCGTATTGGCGGCCGAGATCATTTTGGCGGGCGGCTCCCCGGCGCGGAACAAGACGCTGCTGCCGGAAATATGCAGCGGCCGGGCCATCGTCATCCCCGCGATTTCGGACGACCCCATTCAGTGGGGACCGAGATCGGTGCAAACCCGCCTGAGTAAAACAACCGCGGGTTTCACGTTAACTGGGACAAAGCGGTTCGTCCACGATGCCGACGCGGCCACCAGCTTTATTTGCGCCGCGCGCGCCGAGAGCGGCGGAGTCGTGCTGGCGCTGGTCGATAGAAACGCTCCGGGAGTGTCGGTCAAGCCGATTTTGGGTTTCATGATCGGCGCCGCGGAAGTCCGCTTCGACAATGTGGCGGTCACCGCAGACG
>Ga0326597_10002050_pt1 | contig 30829 bp, 24 predicted proteins | sample RVTome_12_FD_203789 | JGI IMG/M metagenome (GOLD analysis project Ga0326597, IMG submission 203789) | Soil microbial communities from uranium-contaminated site in the Upper Colorado River Basin, Wyoming, United States - RVT100D185 | ecosystem: Environmental > Terrestrial > Soil > Contaminated >...
AGAAACCGAGCAGGTCGAAGTAGAATCTCCGGCTCGCTTCCAAGTCGGAAGCGTTAAAACCGAAGTGGCCGAGGCGGCGAATCTTGAACGGGCGATCCAGCGCGACGCCACCGACGTTGTATTTTGTTTCAGTCGTTGTCTTCATAGGAATTAATCCTGGCCTGATCACGGCATTGATCTGACTGTTTCTCGGGTCCGATTCTAAGGTCCGGCTGATCGGGGCGAGCGCGCTCGATCCGGCGACTTAATCCATACCGCATGATATGCCGATACCACGACGCCGATACCGGTGGCAACACCGATTACCTGAAGGCGCGGTGTCTATGGCACCTTGGGGCAGCTTGGGCTGCTTGACTAGCAGTACGAAAGCCGCATAGGTTGCAACGGGTTATTGGTTCGAGATGGCAAGGTATTGGGCGCATGGTCTAAGGGCGCAGTTTTAGCCGCCAAGAGCAAGAGCCTGGAACGGCGGACTCCTACGGCATTTGACTGATGCTGCAGAGATGAGTGGTGATTATTTGACTGACGGGAGACGCTGCCGCTCACGAGGGTTGGCAAATTGAAACGACATGACTCGATGGACATTGAGTAGGACGGAAGCGCAATAAAAAACCTATAAAATTTGAAATTGCGGTCGTAGGTGATCTGCAGGCTAAGAAGAAGGAGTTGGTTATGAAGAGGTTCCCCACCGTAGGTTTACTATTTTTCTCGCTTTTTCTCATTTCTCCACCATCCGCGCTGGCGCAGAAAATCGTTGTCGCTTGGACTGCGGTGAGCGCGCTGAACTCTCCTTATTGGATCATGAAGGAGGGGGGCTTCCTGAAACAGGAGGGGCTCGATATAGAGATGGTTTACATTCCCAGCTCGGCCACCGTTGCTCAGGCGATGCTAGCGGGGGAGGTTGCGGTCTCTGCGGCCAACAGTCAAGTGGTGGTGGACAGCGGGCTCCAGGGCGGCCAACTTGTCTCGATGGGAGCAATCGCCAACGTCGTGGCTTTCTACCTCATGGCGGTGCCGGAAATCAAGCGAATCGAAGATCTAAAGGGTAAAGCGGTCGGCGTCACACGGTTCGGCGCATCCACCGATTTTGGGCTGCGTATGCTGCTCTCGAAGTATGGGATGACGGCGGGCCGTGACGTGCCGGTGCTGCAAATCGGTGGCATGCCGGAGATCGCCAGCGCGCTCTCAAAGCGCTCGATCTACGCGGCGCCGATGTCATATCCCATGGCTTATGTTGCCGAGCAAGCCGGGATAAAGATGCTCGCCAACCTCGCCAAGGAAGATATCCCCTTCATGCATGTGGGGATCACCACAACGCGGAAATTCCTCAAGGAGCATAGAAACCAAGCCAAAGCGATTTTGCGGGCCTATGGTCGCGCGGTTCATTTCATGCACGTGAAAAAAGACGAAACCAAAGCCATATTCGCGCGCTACACCAAAGTCACCGATCCTGGCATGTTGGAGGGAAGCCTACAATACGCGCATGATTTCGTCGAGAAGACTCCGTTGGTAAAGGCCAAGGCTTTCCAGGTGACGCTGGAACAAAGCGCCCTCAAGAACCCCATGGCCAAGAAAGCCAAACCGGAGGATTTTTTTGACAATAGCCTGGTGCAGGAGCTTGTCAATGAGGGGTTTTTCACAGCGCTTTGGGGAAAAACTCCGTCGTGATGCAAGTGATTTCCGCGCGCCTATGGATGCGCCGGCGCCAAATCAAGACGGTGTCGTCAGGTTGCCTGCCGGCATGAATAATGCGCGCTCGTATCTGCGGGTGACCGGAACGTATTGCTGCAGCCAGCTGATCCGTTAGACTCTGCTGTTCAGGCATCTCATCCTTCGCTTCGCACTTCGCCGCGGCTCTGATAAGATTCGGGGGGTATCCTTGCTCTACGGGAAAAGTTTGCTGTGAGACGCAGCAAAGGAGTCGTCCATGAGCTATCAAGAGTTTACTGTCATCGACGCAGACTCGCATTTTCGCGAGTATCTGGACGTCGACCGCACCTATCGCGACCATATCGATGTCGAGTACCGCGAGTCCTTCGAGAAGCTTTCCGCTGCGGTCGCAAGACGCCGTGAGGCGGGGCAGTCCACGGATCTGTTCATGGGCGCGACGGCGATCATCGAGTCGGCCGATGAATGGCACCCGCTTGGCGTTCATGACACCTTCGGTGCCGAGCAGCCGACCCAGGCGCGCATGACGCGCCAGACGCCGATTCCGCGCGAGGTGAATTGGCAGCCGGAGCTGAGACTCAAAGATATGGACCGGGCGGGGATTGACTACAGCGTGATCTTTCCAAGCCACGCGGCGAGCTACTGCACTCTGCGCGATGTCGGTTTTGAGAGCGCGTTGCACCGGGCGCACCACCGTTACATGAACCGATACTGCGCCAGCGCGAAGGGGCGGTTGCGCTGGGTGGCGATCGCGACGATGCGCGATGTGCGCGCGACGGTGGAAGAAATTTCTCGCTGGTCCGAGCAAGACGGCAACTTGGCCGGTGTGCTGGTGCCGCCGCTTTGCCCGGGCGGCAGGCTGCTCGACAATCCGGATCTGCACCCGCTTTATCGGTGCGCCCAGGAGCTCGAGCTGCCAATCCTGGTTCACGGCGGTGTGCTGCGCTCGCCGGCGGGGCCGGGCGCCACCGAGCTCGACCACGCCGGATTTATCATCCGCGCCGTCTATCAGCCTTGGGGCGGCATGACGGCGATGAGCGCGCTGATCGGCGGCGGTGTCTTTGACCTGTTTCCCAAACTTCGTGCCGGGATTTTCGAAACCAGCGCGGGTTGGGTGCCGTGGCTGGCAGAGCGGCTTGACGAATGTTATGAGTCCAAGCCCAACCTGGCGCCAAATCTCAAGCGCAAGCCTTCCGAGGTGTTGGCCGATGGCCGGCTGTTTCACTCGATCGATCCGGGCGAGCGCTACATCACGCACTGTGTTCAGGAATTGGGCGAAGATATTTGGCTGTTCGCCACTGATTATCCCCATACCGGGGTCGCCTTTCCAAATGGCGCGCAGGCCGCGGTCGATCGTTCCGGGCTTACCGAGAGCGCCAAGAAGAAAATCCTGGGAGCGAACGCGCAACGCTTGTTTCCCCGGCTAGGGAAGTAAAATTCGGATTCGGAAGGTTGGCCGTAAGCGAAACTCGGAATATCTCCCGCAAAGACGCCAAGGCCGCAAAGGTCGGAAATACAGGAACAGGATCGTTTGTAAGGTGATCAACCGTTCGATTCCGAACTTGGTGTACTTTGCGCCTCGGCGCGAGTCATTCCCGTGTTCGAATATTCTTCGTGCTCTTCGTGGTGAACAACTAACTGAACGTGATAGTTAATCCAGACAAAAGCCTGAAGCAGCAATCCAGGGAGAATCGCAATGGGTAAAACCGAAACCGCACTGGCGCAATTCGTTTTGGATTTTCCCACCGAGCGAGTGCCGGCAGACATTATCCATCTGGCGAAGCGCTGTTTGATGAACTATGCCGGCGTGGCGCTGTACGCGACGCTCGACCCGGCGATTAATATTTTGCTCGACTTCCTGCGCGCCGACGGTTGCGTCGCCGAAGCCACCGTGATTGGCAGCGGCTTTCGCACCTCGCCGCAGAACGCTGCGCTGGCGAACGGTTTTTTGGGACATTTCGAGGACTACGACGACACCCACCCGACGGTGATTCACCCGAGCGCGCCGATCTTGCCGGCGGCGCTGGCGCTCGGCGAACAGCGCTCAGTGAATGGCAAGGAGCTGCTCGCGGCCTTTGCCGTCGGCGTCGAGGTCGCTTGCCGCATCGGCTTGGTGATTTACAAAAATTTTCGCGAAGGCGCGGCGCATTGGCATATCACCAACACCTGCGGCGTGCTCGGCGCCGCCGGCGCCGCGGGGCGTCTGCTCAAGCTCACGCCGCAGCAGATGATCTATGCTTTCGCCATTGCCGGCACCCAGGCGAGCGGCGTGCGCGAGGTGTTCGGTTCCATGTGCAAACCCTTGCACGCTGGAAAGGCGGCGCAAAACGGCATGGTCGCGGCGCTGTTGGCGCAGCGCGGTTTTACCGGCACCGACGGTATTTTCGAGGGCGAGCGCGGCCTGGTGGGGGTGATGGCGGTGGGCCACGATATTACCGAAGCGACCAAGGATCTCGGCGCGCGCTGGGAGCTGCCGGCAAACGGACTTAAGCCCTACGCCTGCGGCGTGGCCAATCATGCGTTCATCGATGCCATGCTGGCGCTACGGCAAAAGCCCGGCGTGTCGGCCGAGACCGTGAAGCATATTCAAGGCAGCGTACGCCAGGTTGCGCCGGCGCTGGTGCGGCGGCGCCACCCGCGCACCGGCACGGAATCGAAGTTCTGTTACTACCATTCGATGGCCGTTGGGTTTATCGACGGTCAAGCGCTGCCGGCCCAGTACACCGATGCGCGCGCGGTTGATCCGTTAGTCCATTCGATTCGGGAACGCATCGACATCAGCGAGGACCCGTCCCTGCCGCGCTGGACCGCGGTTGCGACGGTTGAATTGAACGACGGCACCACGTACACGGCTAGCATACCTCATCCGACCGGGATGCTGGACACTCCCATGAGCGATGCGATGGTGCGGCAAAAGTTTGATGCACTGGCGACCGAGGTCCTGGGAGCGGAGAAGGCGGCGCAGGCTCACCGCGCACTCTGGGATGCCGACAAACTCTCTGACACGCGCGAGCTGATACCGTTCCTGACGAAGTGAGCGGCGGATGTTGACGAACTTCCTCGCCTGTTGAGGAAGCAGAGTCATTTTCATCAAGCTTCGGTTTGTCATTTCAGTCTGCCTGCAAGTTAAGCTTATGCTTGCTCCGCTGTCTGTTGTATTTTGGGATATACGGTTGTAAACGAATCTGAACTTTCGGTGGAAGCAGAAACTATGGCACAAGCGGCAATGGACAACTGGGATCTCGAAACGGATGTGATCGTGATTGGCTCGGGGGCGGCGGGGTTGCCGGCGGCGATCCGGGCGGTCGAAGGTGGGGCGTCGGTGCTTGTAGTCGAGGCCAACTATGACGTCGGCGGCCACGCGATTCTGAGCGGCGGACATATGGCCCTCGGCGGCGGCACCAGCGCCCAGAAGAAATATAATATTCCCGACTCTCCCGACACGGTGTTTTCCGATCTTACGGATTGGTCTATTGTTCAGCCCAACGGAACGCCGGATTTCCGTTATAACGATCGTGCCATCATGCGCGCGTTTGCCGATCACTGCGCGATGGCGTTTGAATTCCTGCTGGCAAACGGCGTCGAATTCGCCGACAAGGCGCCGGACAATCAGGGCGCGTCGACCACCGGCAATTCGGCGCCGCGGGAAAATCATGCGATCTGGACTAAAGGTGCCGGTCTGGAAAGTCCCAACGCAGCCAATGGCACCTCGGCGATTCGGCCGCTGGAGGCGAGCGCGCGAAAAAAGGGAGTTAAGTTTTTGCTTAACTACAAAATGACCCACATCATTCGCGAGCCAGCCGCCGCGGGCGCGAGCCGCGTGATCGGCATCACGGCACAGTATAACCCGCATGTCATGCCTGGCTCGTCGACGCCGCTGAAAAGTTTTCGCAGCGAAGGTAACATTGATAGTACCCAAGCGAATATGCGGCTCGGCGCGCGCAAAGCGGTGATCGTCGCCACCGGCGGCAGCACCAGCCATCTAGAATTTCGCCGCATGTTCGATCCGCGCTTGACCCCTGAAGTGCAGGTTGGCGGCGAGCCTTACAGTTACCAGGACGCGAGCGGCGAGTTGGCGGCGCTGGCGGTGGGTGCGGCGCTTTGGGGTTTGAATCACCAGGCGATGGAAAACGGCGCAACCATGCGGGCGCAGCGCGCGCTGGCGACCAAATACAACTACACGACATGGAAATTAGAAAGCCCGATCTTTCCATTGGTCAAATCGACCGGCTTCAACGTCAAGGACTGGCAGGACCTGATTCTCGTCAATCAAGTGGGCCGGCGCTTTTACGACGAGACCAAAGGCGATCCGCCGCACGGCAACAATGGCCATCAAGTGACGCCCTATACGCCGAACGATCATCGCAACACTGAAAAACTGGGTTACACACCGCACAAATACAATTTCATCCATGCCGCGCTGGCAATGAACGAATACTGCGAGCCGCCCGACTACGCCGCCGGCCCGCAGTGGGCGATCTTCGACGCCGATGCGGTAACGCGCGAGGGCTGGAAAGTTGTACCTCCCTACGTCGATCCCGAAGGCTATTTTTTTAGCGCCAACACGCTCGGCGAACTTGCCGCGGCGATCAAAAATGAATATCAGGCCAAGCCGATGAGAGGCGAAATCTTACAGGCGACCGTGGATCGTTACAATTCATTTGTCGACTCGGGCGTGGATGCCGACTTCGCCAAACCGGCACCGAAATACAAGATTCAAAGGCCGCCGTTCTACGCCGCCTGGGGAACCGTCATCGTACACGACACGCGCTCCGGACTGCGCATCAATGGGCGCTGCCAAGTGGTCGACATGGCCGGCCAGGTCATTCCCGGTTTGTACTGCGCGGGAGAGTCGGCCGGCGGTTTCAATCAACACGGCATGGGCCGCTGCGTGACCCAGGGCTACATCTGCGGCGCGGACGCGGCGAAGCTGCCGCGGCATGAGTAAAAGGGATGCGCTCGGAAAAAAAGATTGTTCTCCCGCCAAGGCGCAAAGGCGCGAAGTTATAATATCGATCTTGATTCTCCGAACTTGGCGTGCTTAGCGTCTTTGCGGGAGAAAATTCTTTGCCTGCTAGAACTGAAAGACCAATGATTTGATCGTCACCGGAACGGTGCCGGAGGGTTCGAGGATTTTGCCAAGATCGATGAAGTCGAAATCATGCAGCGTGACCCCGTCTAGGGACAGTAATGGGTTGTCGATGACGAAGTCATCTTTAAGAATAGTGCCGACCAGCCCGGCCAAATCATGGTCGAAGATTAAATAAATCGGCCGGCGATTTTTCCGAGTGATCGGCACGCCATCGATCAAACCCTGGCAAAACGCCGCAATACGGAGCGCCGTCGGCGCTCCCTCCCAACGAAACACCAGCGCGACTTCCGCTTGTCCTTCCACCAGGTCGAAGGCCCTAAAATGCGCTTGGATCGCTTGTGCGACGGCTGCGCTGTCGATATCGCTGGCCAAACTCACCGGGGGGCGCAGCACCTGCAAATTCTTGCGCGGCAGCAAATTTTCGTCGGTCCGATAAATTGTATTGCCGCTCACTTGCACCGTGTGCTGCGCCGCGCCCATAACCGTGGCGCGGATGCATTCGCGCGCCGGCTGGAGCGCCCAGGGAACCGCGCCGCTATCTATTTTGTCGCGCAGCGCCCGCCCGAGCGGCGCGCCGAGATCGCCGAACGATCGCGTTTCCTGGCCATAAACATATTCGCTGACACCGCCCGAAAAGATTACGGCATCGTATTGCTTCGGGCCACTCGGGGGTGCGGTCAGCCAGAGTTTCGCGAGCTCCGCCCTTGGCTCCTGATCTCGAGTGAGGCTAACCACCGTCTCCGCCATATGAGTCGCCAGCCGCTCGATTTCCGCGTGGGTGATCGAATTACCCACTTGCCACTGGAAGCCCGCCTGCTGCGCCAGTAGTCGGCCGCCGGGCTCCAGTACGGTAATCCTGCCGGCGTCATCGGTTGCTAAGAGACGCCCGCCGATATGAAACGCCGCGGTGCTGACCACCCGGCCACGCTCGGCGACGGCCAGCTTGGTGGTGCCGCCGCCGATATCGATGTTGAGAACTCGGCATTGTTTCTCGGCGGAGTGCGCCACCGCGCCGGAGCCGTGGGCGGCGAGCTGTGCTTCAAAGTTGTGGCCCGCGGTGGCGCAAACGAAGGTGCCGCGCTGGGCTGCGAACAAGTCGGCGATGGCGCGCGCATTGTCGCGCCGAATCGCTTCACCGGTGAGAATGATGGCGCCGGTGTCGACATCGCGGGGGCTCAAACCCGCTTCCCGGTAGGCGCTGTCGACGAACTGGCCAAGCGCTAGATCGTCGATACGCTCGCGTCCCGCGATGTAGGGCGTAAGATGGACCGGCGACAGGTACAGCGTGTCGCGCTCGGTCACCACGAAGCGGCTCGACAGTTCGCGGCCGAGGCGGCGCAGCACTAGTTGGGAAAAAATAATCTGCGAAGTCGCCGTGCCGACATCGATGCCGACGCTGGTCAACGTGATGGTATCGAGCTTCCACAGCGGATGCTCGGCTTCGTCGTCGTGTTCGTGATCGTCGGGGACGTCGTGCATGTTTTGGTTTTCCGTTTATCGCGTGAGCGTGTTTGTAATCCGGCTGGATTTTTCATCACGAAGGGGACGAAGGGTTCGAAATACATTTTTGCGCCCTTTGCGCTCTTTGCGGTTAATTGTCCGATTCCGAATCGGTTCTGTGGTTGCGGCTTACACGACCTCGCCATGCTCGTCGAGATAGTGGGCTTTGCCGCTTTCGGCGCCGGCTTCGCCGCTGCACCAGGGAACCATCTTTTTCATCTTGCAGGTAAGGCCGCGCTTCTTGAGCTCGGCCTCGAAGATTTCATGGATCTCCGGGTTTTCATCTTCGTACTCGACTTGCCGGCCGCCTTCCTTGCCGCTGATCTCGCCGCCGCGCAGCACCGTGGACTCGCTCGCCTGCCAGCGATTGGCGGCGTGCTTGCGCGAGATGCCCTGGTTCATCACCAGGTAAGTGGCCGGCGTGGAACCGACGTTAAAGTGCTGGTGCAGCCAGAGCCCGGCGCCGGCGCCGGATAGATAGAGGCTGCCCTCCTGCCAGTCACAGCGCACCCGCGGCTCGTTGCCGCGCTGGGTCAACACATAGCCTTGGCCCTCGGTGATGTAGAGATGTGCGCCGGGACCGTGGCGGTGCGCTTTCTTGTAATGGCCGGATGGGAAGCTGGAAACATGCGACTCCATCATGCCGGCGCCCATCACCATGAACGCATTCTTGCCGCCGCCGCCGCGGCTCTTCCACTCGTAAAGCGGCAGCTTTTTGATGTCGGGAATAAAATTAGTCTCCCACACGCGCCCCTTGTAGAGCTTCGCTTCAGCGGTGAAATAATCGGCGCCGCCGGCATAACGATCGATGAAGTCGTAAGGGTTGTTGAAAATAAAATCTTCGCTGGCCCACTGGCGCATCAGTTGCGGCAGGTCGGTGACGGAAAACCAGCGCGCCGAGCGCGATAGGCTGGCATTGAAAAACTGATGGGAGGCGTTGGTCGGCAACACGAAATAACTGCCCGGGCCCCATTCGAAGGTTTGCTTTTCGCCATTCTCTCCGCGCCATACCGAGGTCGAGCCATGGCCGCTGACGACGTAGATCGCTTCGGTGTAAAGATGGCGCAGTGGCGCGGTGGAACCGCCCGGCGGTAATTCGACGACATGCTCGTCGGCTTCGTCATCGCCGTCAAGATAGCAGAGCGCGCCCTTGACGCCGTCGCCTTTGCGCGGCCAGAGGCCGACCTCAACCTCTTTCATGTCTTTGATATAAACACCGCCCACGAGCGGCGTGCCCTCGCGCATGCGCCATGCTTGATACATATCGAGGCGACTTAGCGCGGGTTGTTTTTCTGGATCCAAATTATTGCCGTTGGTGCTCATAATCATTCCTCCACGTGAGCTGGGTAATGGTACCAGTGACGATATTCAATTTGCGCCGCTGCTGTCAAACTGAAAAACGCGCTCGGCGCTATCGTTGACGGTGTCAAACGACTCTGTTAGCGTCCGCTATCCAGGAGTGGCCAGCGCATTGAGATAATTTCCTACCGTCTATCTGCCAATATCGAGAAGGAGAATCGTCATGTCCCGCAATCAAATTCATATTGAGTTTGCCGAAAAAACCTCTTTTGCCGGTGGAGTGTCTTTCGGCAACACCGGCCCCTATGAACGTCTCCTAGGCATGGCATCCTTCGCCATTGATCCCAACGAAAAAAACTTGCCGTTCATCTGCGATCTGGAATTCGCGCCGCGCAATCCCGAGGGCATGGTCGAATTCAAGACCGTGCTCGACATCGTTAAGCCGGTGGATCTCAAGCGCGGCAATCGCAAGCTGCTATTTGATTTCTCCAATCGCGGCGGGCGCGGCGCCTTCACCCGTTTAAACGACGGCGGAGGCCCGGATCTTTCCAAAGAGTCGTATGCAGGAAACGGGTTTCTTAATCGTTTCGGCTACACGGTGGTTAGCGCCGGATGGCAGGGCGATCTGGTTTACAATGGCAGCAATGTGGTTGCATTCTTGCCTGAGGCGCGCCAGAACGGCCAACCACTGCGCGGCACAGTGCGCCAGGAATTCATTGCCGATAAAAAGGGCGTGCTGTCGATGCCCGTCAGCGGCAACGCCAACATTCAATGCTATCCCGTGCTCAACCGAGCCACCGCGACTTTGACGCTTCGCGAAAAGGAAGCGGACCCACGGGTTGCGCTGCCGGCGAGCGAATGGGACTTAGCCAAGGCTAAGGAAAAAGACGGTAAAGTTGCGGTCACGCCTTCCAACGTCGATCTCTACGTCAAGGGCGGTTTCAAGACCGGTTGGATTTACGAATTGATCTACGAGACCGAAGGCTCGCGCGTGATGGGACTCGGTTTTCTCGGCCTGCGCGATGTAGTCTCGCTTCTGCGTTACGGCAAGGCGGATTCGGGCGGCGTCGCCAATCCGCTCGCTGGCTTTATCGATAAAGTCTATGGTTATGGCGCATCCCTCGCCGGCCGGGTGGTACGCGAATTCGTTTACGAAGGCTGGAACCGCGACGCCGAAGGACGCAAGGTTTTCGACGCCGTGCAGACGCACACTGGCATTGGCCGCTTGTATTTCAACATGCGCTTCGCCCAGATCGGCCGCTATCCACGCCAGCACGAGGAACACTCCTATCCTTCGGAGCGCTATCCATTTAACTTTTCTCCCGTGCCCGATCCCTTCACCGGCAAAGTCGATAGCGTGCTCAAGCGTCCTGACACCGACCCGCTGATCGTTCACTGCCACACCGCCAGCGAATACTGGGAGCGCCATGGCTCGATGACCCACACCGATCCGCGCGACGGCAGCGACGTCGAGATTCCCGCCAACGTGCGCATGTACATGCTGGCGGGCTCGCCGCATGCCGCCATTGCCGCCGACAATCCGCGCTGGGCCGGGCAGTTGCCGCCGAGTAATTTCTCGCCGCAACCGTTTTTGCGCGCCTGCTTTGTGCTGATGGACCGCTGGGCAAGTCAAAGCGTGGCGCCGCCGCCGAGCCTCGTGCCGCGACGGTCCGAAGGACAGTTGGTGTCGCCCGAGGAAGCGCTCAAGAAATTCCCGAAGATCCCCGGCGTCAATTTGCCCGCGACGCCCAGCCGGCTACCGTTGTGGAACTACGGCCCCGACTTCGACGAGCGCGGCATCATGAGTATCTTTCCGCCGCAAGCCGTGCCGGGCAAAGAGTATCCGATCCAAGTGCCGCAGGTCGACGCCGACGGCAACGACTTGGGCGGCGTGCGCTATCCGGACATGCAAGCGCCGATCGCGACTTATATCGGCTGGGCGCTGCGAAAAGCCGGCTTCGCCGAAGGCGAACTCATGATGACCAACGGCTGCATCAAAGCCTTCGCGCGCACCAAAGCCGAGCGCGACAAAAGCGGCGATCCGCGCTTGTCGATTGAGGAACGCTATCCCAATCATCAGGCCTACATCGACATCGTCAAACGCGCCGTCGATGCATTGCTTCAGGAAGGTTTCCTGCTGGCGGACGACGGTGAGCGCTACATTGAAGCGGCGCGGCGAAAAAACCCGCTCGATCCCTCGGTCATCATCGAGCCGCTGGTGACGGCGGGGAAGGACGAGTGAATCGCGCACTCGTCGTTGAGCTTTATGGAAGCCACTAGCCAAACTTCTAACCTGAGTTTCGTAGGATACGCCGACCTGCCGGGCGTGCGACTGTGGTACACGGACAGTTGTGGTGTTGGCGTGCCACTTGTGTTGCTCCACGCCAACACTGGCAATGCCGACAGCTGGCAGTACAATATTCCGGGTTTCGTCGAGAAGGGCTATCGGGTCATCACATTTGATCGGCGCGGCTGGGGCCGCAGTCGGGCGAATCCAGACACGGGTTCACAGCCCGGCACCATCGCCGATGATCTGCACGCCCTGGTTGACTACCTGAAGCTCGACCGCTTCCATCTCGTCGGCGTAGCGGGCGGCGGCTTCGCCGCCTATGACTACGTTCTCTGGCATCCCGAGCGGTTACGCAGCCTGGTCATTGCCGCCAGCGGCGGCGCTATTACCGACGAAGAATTGCGTCAGCTCCGCGCGACGACAGCGCTGCCGAATTTTTCCAGCTGGCCGCCGGAGTTTCGCGAAGTGAGCATGGGCTACATGGCGACCAATCCCGAGGGTCTGAAGCTCTGGCTCGAGATTCACCACAACTCGCGACATAAGGGCGCGTCGGTGCAGGCAGAACGCACCAAAATAACCTTCGAGAAGCTCGCAACGATTCGGGTGCCGACGCTGTTGATGCCCGGTGATCAAGACCTGCAAACCCCGCCCTGGGTCATGCGCCGCCAGCTCGCCCATATCCCGGGCGCCAAATTTATCGTTCTCCCCGAGGCCGCCCACTCGATCAACTGGGAGCAACCCGAGGCCTTCAATCGCAATGTACTGGAATTTATCCGGGCGCATTAGGCAACTGCAGTAATCAAATTGTCAGGCAACGGGGTCTTAGAGTGTTTGGGCCAAAGATAAGGGTTTGACCGTCACTGCCTTACACTCGTTTCCGCGGTTGGTTCACCCATTCAAGCCGGACCCTTAACGCTTCAAAGCGAATGAAACCACCCTGGCTTGCCCCGGGTTTTGCAGACAGATAAGTAAGCACTAATTTTAGCAAGTCGTAGCTTATCGGCGCTCGCTAGCTCTGCAAAAACGGCACGCCCAGACGCATCAGGTCGTCGAAGGCATCCCAATGCACCATGTGCTTGCAGCCATTGACAATGTGGAGATTGATTTCTGGGTGCATTTTTTTTAGCAATTCGGCGCGTTCACCGGCATGTGAACGGTCGTCGCGGCCAAATATCATCAATAGCGGCAGCTTCAGGTCGGTGAGCCTTTGCCATAATGGCTTGGCCTGGGCGTTAGCACCCGCGGGAGCGTCGTGACTCTGGCGTTCCTGGTGCGCAATGAAATTGCCGCCGATCATGCGGCTGTGGCGCATGGCCACGTCTTCCTCCGAGATCAAGGCATGGTTGAAGGTGTCCGCCTGCAGGAGTTTGCGGGCATCCTCCAGCGTCGGTTCCTTTTGCGCCATCTCCTTGTCGACGCGCGCCTGGACAGCTTCGTACCTGCCGACCTGCGCTTCGGTCTGCGGCGGCAGTAGCGTGCCGGTGCCAAGAATGATTACGTGCGAATACCGGCTGGGGTCATCCAATGCCAGCTGAACCGCGAAGCCGCCCGAGCGTGAATGGGCGATCAGCGCGGTCTTGCCCAGGCCCGCGGCATCGATGAATTTCGGGATGGAATTGCGTTGCTGCGGTACGCTTTGCTTGGCGGGTTTTTCGGAGAGGCCAAAACCTGGAATGTCAAAGGCAACCGCGCGGAATTCGGCCTTGGCAAAAGGGCCGAGATTGCGCAGAAACACGTCCGCCGAGCTGCCGAGCGACGCACCGTGCAGAAACAGTACCGATGGCCCTGAACCTGCTTCGATGTAACGAAGTTGCAGTCCATCGACGCTAACGAACTTGTCATTCGGTTTGATTTTTTCCACGGTATCCATGACGTAGTCTCCTTATTAAGGCAGATTAGATTCAAATCCGCGTGCGCGTTGCCTGTGGCGGGCGTGGCTGCTAAATAGCCGCGTCATTCAAATCTATATAGGGAATTTAAACAACCTTTGTTTCTGACGGGAGCTATAACGCCGAACCGGCGAGGTGTCAATCGCGCGAGCTGTTTGTGAAAATCGGAGTTTTGCTTCAGCTGACTTGGGCGATGCGGCATATTTCCCGGAATATACTTTTGCAGGAATGGGATGAGCGCTGTGATCCGCATATCGCTGGTGCCGCCAGCATCAAAAAGGATTGTGTGATTGCAAGACCTGACCCTGAGGCTTTTTTTCAGTAGAGGTCGGCAATTGTTTTAAATCGCTTAAAAAAAATGGATAGAGCCTTCAGTTCGAAAAGAGAGAATAGGGTCAGGCTTGCATGGATGAATCAAGCCGTTTCAAGGCGTGGTCGACTTAACCTAAGGGTGCACCCAAGTGCCCGTGACGATCGTTTAAATTGCTACCCAGGGTCCGGCTAGCTGAATGCTCCAATTCCCGGTGTCTTGACCTCGAGTCTGGAAAGGGAACCACGTGGCGTAAGATACAGAGTGCGAAAGTTCGGTCCGCCGAAGGCGACGTTGCGAACCACCTCTGGCATCTGGACGATGCCGATGACGTCACCCGATGGAGCTATAACCCAGATGCCGCCGGAGCCGACGCAAAACACACGCCCCTTGGTATCGACTTTAAGGCCGTCGGGGACGCCAGGCTCCGCCGAGGACATATCACAGAACACACGGTTGTTCGTCAGGGTCCCGTCCGGGGCCACGTCGAAGGCTCGGATGCGCCGATGGGTACAAACCTCGCCACGCTCTGCCTCCTGGAAGCAGCGCTCGTCCAGCCGGCTGATCGCGACATACAGCACCGACTCATCGGGAGAGAACGCCAGCCCATTGGGGTACTCACACTGGTCGGTGGCCAGGTGCAGGTGACCCGCCGGGTCGATGCGAAATACGCCGGAAAATCCGATCTCCCGCAGCTTCGCCGGAAGGCGAAGCTCGGGGTCGGTGAAAAAAATGCTGCCGTCGGAGCGGCACACCACGTCATTGGGCTTATTGAACCGTCTGCCTTGCCAGCGCTCGGCGATGGCCGTGACCGTGCCATCTGCCTCCATTCGGGTTATGCGCCGATGATCGGCGCCTTCGCACATGATGAGACGTCCCTGGTGGTCGAGGGTACAGCCGTTTCCCTCTCCGGTATTCTCCCGCACTACCGTCACTGATCCGTTCGGGTCCCAGCGCAGCAGCCGGTTCCCTTCCAAATCGACAAAGGTGACATACCCCGCCCCATGCCAGAGAGGCCCTTCCGCACGCCCCCAGCCACTGGTAAGCAGGGTCGGCTCGGTGGACTCGAATATGTCGGAGAGTCTTTCAGCCATCGTGCACCTCCTCGATTTGCCGTTTTTGGAGCTTCAAGCTTGCGGGCTGGCGGAATTATACAGGGATAAATAAGGTTGTATATATCACGTCAGAAAAAGGATTCGGGAATGATATCAAGGCAGCCTGCACTATGACCTTTCATCAGCTTAGGCGGTTGGCGCTTGATTAGTTCACTGATCGGCACGATCCCCCTCCGGCTCGGCTTTCTCCCATATTTTCAACTTGACAGCGCGCCGGTATTCTCTATACAAGTCTGGCATCGAACTGCCAGGAGTTTGCATCGGGAGGATGCCATGACAATGAAATTTTGGGCAGGGGGTTCCCAACCATCGCTCTTGTGTTGTATTTTCTCCCGGCGCCATGCGCAGCCCAGGACAAACCGCGCAAGACAATCTATTGGCGTGCCTCTATGTTTCTATCTGCCAATTCCTAGATCTGCCACGTCGCCATGGACGAGGCGATCCTTGAAAAGAACGGGCTCGATGTGAAGGCATGAGAGTTTTCTCCAAACGAAGGCTCGAAGGTAGGCCGGTATGATTCTAATCGCACTCTTGACCTTGATCCTCTTACTATCTGGCAGCGCTATCGGCTTGGCTGGGGAGGCGAAGCCCGGCTGGCGCGTCGAATGGGAGAAAGCGGTTGCGGCGGCCGAGCAAGAAGGGGTCGTGAACGCATACATTTTCGACTCAGGTCCGCTGACGAGGGAGACGGTTCAAGCTTTCGAGCAGGCCTTTCCCAAGATTAAAGTCAACCAGCTGCGCGGCCGCGGCAGCAACCTTGGGCCGCGGATTGTCGCCGAGAAGCGCGCGGGAAAGCATATCGCGGATATTTTCGCCGGCGGCAAGGGCACCGCTCTTGGGACCCTTTATATTGGCAAGATACTCGATCCCATCAAGCCGCTGCTTTTGCTTCCGGACGTCGTCGATGAGACCAAATGGTGGCGCGGCGCGCACAAGTATGTTGATCCCGAAAATAAATATGTCTTTGTCTACATCGGCAATGCCGGCGGAGTAGAGATTAATTATAACGCCAAACTGGTCAACCCGCGGGAATTTAGCTCTTACTGGGATCTGCTGCAACCCAAGTGGAAAGGCAAGATTGTCGCCGCCGACCCACGGATGCGCGGTATGGACACTCCCGTGCTGTTTTTTTTCTACCACGCCAAACTCGGTGCTGAATTCATCAAAAAGCTTTATGGTGAGATGGAGGTTTCGATCGCGCGGGATTACCGCCAGCCGGTGGATTGGCTAGCGGCGGGAAAGTTTTCTCTGTGTATTCCTTGCGTGTCGGATGAGATGGACAGGGCGATGGAGCAGGGTTTGCCGGTCGGTCAAATCCTAAATTTGCAAGAGGGCAGAACCTTGAGCTCTTCGGGCGGAACCTTGAGCTTACTGCAGAACGCGCCTCATCCCAACGCGGCGAAAGTCTTCGTTAACTGGCTGTTGTCGCGCGAAGGGCAAGCGCAAGTTCAAAAAGGGCGCAAGGGAAGGCCGCGCACCGGCTCGAATTCGCTGCGCACCGATATTGCCAAGAACGATCTACCGGAAGAAATTCAACGCAAGGATGGCGCCAATTACTTCGATTCCGACGATGACGGCAATTCCGACCGCCGACCGGCGGACCAATTGTTAAATGAGATTTTCGGTAAATCGAATAAATAACCTGGACGAATCACAAAGAGAACGCAGAGAGAACATTATTGACCTAACGGCGTTTCAAGGGGTGATCTATGAAATTGCAACTGATCGTCAACTTGTCGAATCGGATCGTCGTTCTAGCCGCGCTGGTCGCTTTGCTTGGGGTTGACCGTTCGGTTGCCCAAGAGGCGAATCTAAAGACGCTGAAACTCGGAGGGGGCAGCTTCACGACTTACATCGCTCGAGAGAACGGAATTTTCACCAAACATGGCCTTCAGATTCAGATTCCCCGCTCCGCTTCTGGAGGCTCGGCGGAGGTGCGCAGGTGGCTTGCTTCCGGGGAATTGGATCTTGCCGACTACGGTGTCGACAACGCCATCGCCATGGTCGAAAACGCCGGTGTCGACGTGATTCTCGTTGCCGCTACCGACTACACGCCAACCGAGCTGGTGGCGCAACCCGAGATCAAGTCGCTCGCCGATTTGCGCGGCAAGCTCGTCATCGTGGATGCGCCGAACACGCAGAACGCGCTGGCGCTTAAAATGATCCTCTCCAGCGTCGGCCTGAAGGCGGGAACGGATTACCAGATGAAGGAAGTCGGCGGCACTTCGGCGCGCATCGCGGCGATGCTGAAGCAAAAGGAGTTCGCCGCCACCATGGCTTCCGGACAGACGGCTGCCCAGGCACGAGGAAATGGCTTGGTGAGCCTGGCTTCGACGGCAAATATATTTGGACCGACGCTCCGCTACGGCGTATTTACGCGCCGGCAATGGGCCAGGGATAATAGCGATCTGCTGATCCGCTACATCGCCGCGCATATCGATGCGCAGCGCTGGCTGCTCGATCCCGTTCACAAAGACAAAGTAATCGATAAGATATTAAGCCAGCGCAAGATGTCGCGCGAGCTGGCAACCGGAATATATGAAATGAACATGGGGTCGAACGGTCTGGCTAAGGACGCGGCGATCGACGTGCAGCGCTTTAGCAACGTGCTCAAGTTTCGCGCCGAGGTCGAGGGTAACTGGGGCGGCAAAGCGCCGCCGCCTGACCGTTACTACGATGCTTCCTATTACGAGAAGGCCTTGGCGCTGGTGAATGGCAAAACCATGAAGTGATTCTGGTGATGAGTGCGACTCAACTGAATTACGTGGTCGGTAATTAGGGGAGACGATGACTAAACCGCGCAAAATCATAGCACCGAGCATAGGGATGCTCTTCGCCGCTTCGTTGGTGTTCTGTCTCGCCGACGGCTTGGCTCAGACTCCATTCTACCAAGGCAAGACGATAACGCTGGTTTCGGGCGTCGCCGCGGGGGGATCGGGCGACATCAGGATTAGGACGTTTCTGCCGTTTTGGCGCAAGTACATTCCTGGCAACCCTACGCTCATCGTCGAAAACATACCTGGAGCCGGCGGGCGGAGAGCGGCTAATCATCTCTACGGCAAAGTCAAACCGGATGGATTGACGGTTGGCGTGCTTGCCGCTACCGCCATACCGCTGGAAATTCTCAAAGAGAGCGGCGTGATGTATGACAGTTCCAAGTTTATTTACTTGGGCGCTACGGAGCACGCGTTTCATATCACTTTTCTCACTCGTAAGGAAAGCGGGCTCGGCAGCTTGGAAAAACTCCGCGCTGCGACCGGCGTGCGCGTCGGCGGCTTGTCGGTGGGTCACACCAATTACGTCGCGGCGCGGCTGTTCGGTTTCTTGTTGGGGCTTAACAATTCCAAATGGGTCACCGGTTTCAGCGGCACTGCCGAGCTTGACGTGGCATTAATGCGCGGCGAGCTGGACGCGACGGCAACCGGCGCATCCGCGATCCAGAGGCGAAACCCGGATTGGATTGAAAAGGGAGCCATGGATTTCCATTCGATTATCGATATTCCTAAGAGCGCCAAACACCAGCGACTGGGCCATCTTCCCGAAATTGAGAGCTTCGCCAAGTCGCCTCTAGAGGTCAAGATCGTGACCACATGGCGGACTTTTCGTTTGCTGGGCTCGCCCTATGTCGCGCTGCCTGGAACACCGAAGGAGCGCGTGGAAGTTCTCGCGCAGGCGATGGGCAAGGCGCTCCAAGACAGTGAGTTTCACCGCGAATATAAGAAAGTCGTCGGTGACCCAGTCGAGCCGGTGACGGCTGAAGAGCTGACGAAAGAAATCCGCGATATACCGCGAGAGCCAGAGGTCATCGATCTGCTCAAGGCGCTTGCCGGAGGCGGACCGCTGCCGGCGCGGTGATCGGCGCCGCTTCGGCGGCGGCGGGTCTTTCGTTAATTTCTGTTCTCGATGCGGCAAGTATTTATCAGTTCGCTGCTCTGTCCCCCTCGCGGGCCTTTCCCCTGCCTTGCCGCGCGTGTGCAGAGGCACCTGGTTTTGGCGTGGCAAAATCAAGAAGCGGCGGCTCGCCGGTTCTCAACTTCGCGAAAACGCTGTCTAGCTTGTCTATGGGATTGTCTTGTGACGGTGAACAATTCCAACAATCGCGCGGCATGAGTCTTGCCCTTCTGCAGTGTAGAGACTGTGGGGCATGAAAGTTGGTCGGCGAACTGGCTGCCGGCAAACAACATGACTCGGGAAGGAGAAAGAAAATGCTGCGCGAAGAAACTAACGGTTATTTGGAGCGGCGCCGGCTAATCGAGATCTTGAAAAACAGTCGGCGCATCGCGGTGGTCGGTCTGAGACCGGACCCGATTTTCAAGAGCTATGCTTGCACCCAGAGGTTGATCGAATATGGCCTCGAGATCGCGCCGGTCATTGCCAATTGTGAAAGTATTTTAGGACTACCCCGTTACGGTCGAGTGTTGGACATTGCCGAACCGATCGACATCGTGCAATTCTATACTGATGGCAAGGCGGCCATGACTCAAGCGGCGCGGGACGCGATTGCAAAAGCCGCGAAAGCATTTTGGGTGGAAAGTGCCGCTGCATCCGATGAAGTGCGCACGCTTCTCAATAATACCGGAGTCTACCTGGTGGAATACCGAAGTCTCCAGGAGGACTATGAAAAGTACCTATGGAATTGTAACGAGACGGCCGTAGTCTTGAACATCGAACCGCTGCACCATGTCAGCGAGCGGATGACGCGACACCCCGTGACCGTGACGCCTTCCGCGTCGATCGAGTGCGCCATTGAGAAAATGAAAAAGGGCCATTTTCGCCATCTACCTGTGGTCGACGAAAATAATCATTTGCTCGCCATATTCTCCGACCGCGACCTTCGCTTGATGCATCCGAGCCCGTCTTTTGAACCAAACGCCAACGCACGGGAAAAATTCGCCGCCGCTGCCATGGCCGACGTCGCGACCTTCAATCCAGTTTCGATCTTGCCAGATGCCACTCTAGAGAATGCCGCCGACCTGATGCTGCGCTGGAATGTCGAAGCTTTGCCGGTGATCGCGGGCGACGATCATCTGGTCGGCATCATCACCTCGTCAGACTTCTTAAAAGAGTTTATGGCACGCCAAGAGCAAAAGATTGGACATCCATAAACAAGGCGTTTCGCGTACGGGGTATTAACCCCGCACGCGACGGGGCTGGGTTAATTTGCCGCTCGCATAAAACCTCTAGCCAAAATTTAGCTTACTACGGCGATCTTCAGCGACGGTAGTTTTCGTCAATCTTGGGAGTCACGCGCGCATTGACAGCGCGCGGCGTTGTCGCATAGTGTTTCGGCCAAGCCGATGGAATCGTTACGCCAACGCTAAGGAGAACCCAATCGTGAAGCGAAGATGGCTTTATCTCATGATTCTCTTGACCAGCGCCCTGTTTAGTTCTTTGTCAAGCGTGACCGCGCAAGAAAAAGCTTTGAAGAAAATCTACTGGGGTGTGTCGACCTTGTCACCGACTTTGTGGATTCCTTATCTCGCCAAAGATGCGAAGATCTTCGAGAAGAATGGACTGGATGTCGAACCGGTCTTGCTCAGAGGGTCCGGTCAGACTTCCCAAGCCATGGTGGCGGGGAGCCTGTTTGCCGCGTCGGTTGCGCTGCCGGCGGTGATGTTGGCGGATGTGAACGGCGCCGACCTGGTGAATGTTGCCCATGGGATCGGGGTACAGGGCAGCAAGCTGATGGTCAAACCTGAAATTCGCAGGGTTGCCGATATCAAGGGCAAGAAGATCGGAATATCGAGCTTGGGCTCGGCGGGAGACCTCTTGTTCGGCTATGTTCTGCGCAAATATGGCATCGACACAAGCCGTGACGTGTTCTGGCTGGCCGTCGGGAACACCGGCGAACGACTTCAGGCATTGTTGAGGGGCACGGTGGATGCCGCGGATCTAACTTATCCCGCGGACGTCCAGGCAGAACGCAAGGGATTTCGCGTCTTGCTCGATGCCAGAAAAGAGATCGTTTACCCCACGGCGTCCGTTGTCACGCGGCGTAAAACGATCCGGGAGGATCGCGACACAGTCATGCGGGTCGTTCGCTCTTACGTCGAAGGCATCGCCTTTTTGAAGCAGAACAAAAAATTCAGCAAGATGGTCCTGGCCAAATACTTTCGCACTAACGATCCGGAATACCTGGAGGGCGCTTATTCGCTTTTCAAGGAGGATTTCATCGCGGCGCCCTATCCGATCACCAAGGGACTGGATGCGATCTACGAAATCGCTGCGTTCCGGAGGCCCGAGGTCCGCAGCCACAAACCGGAAGAGTTCGTCGACACCAGCTTTGTCGCGGAGTTAGACAAGAGCGGGTTCATCAATAAGTTATATGAGGGCAAGTAGGCGGGAAAAGTTCGAATTGCTTGACCACGGAGTTCGAGGTTCAAATCGTCCGAACCCTTCGCGACCTTCGTGGTGAGAAACCTTGTTGACTAATACCTCTGCAGACATTTCTACACCACGATTCATACCCCTTTGCGGGTGGTTTGTTTCAATAGCTTTTGCCAGCGCTCGAGTTCCTTTTCGTATTGGTCCAGAGTCATGCTCTGCTCTGGGCGCCATTTTTTGAAACCGTAATTTTTCGCGCCGTTGCCGTAGTGATATTTCTCAAGGAGCCCTTGCCCTTCCGGGCCGAGCAGATAATCGGCGAGCAATAACGCTCCATGAGGATGGGGCGGCTGTGCGGCGATGGCGACGCCGCCGACGTTGGTTGGTACGATATCCATCGGCACCCATTCCACCGGCGCGCCCTTTTGCTGGGCCACGATGACATGGTTGCGAAAGATCGCGGCGCCGGCCACCAACTCGCCCGCAGCGATGAGGTCGAGCAATGCCGGCGGGATGATTGTGTGCAGACTAATTCCTTGGCCGGTTAATTTCTTCACTAGCTCTGGACCGCGGGTTTTCAGAATCGCTCCAATTACCTTGCTGCTGGTATCGTCGATCGTGAGTCCCAGCCGGCCCTTGAGGGCGGGATGGAGCAGGCCTTCGTAGTTTTTTGGCACGGCATTCTTGGGCAATAGATTCTTATTGTAGCCGAAGCCGATGTACGATTCGCGCGCCGTGCCCCAGAAATACAGCCCCCGTTCACCTTTGACCTTCGCATCATCAGGGTAAGCGGCAAAATGGGGCGAGTGATAGGGACGCAACAAGAATGCCTCGCGTTGAAACATCAAGTTCGCTTCAGTGGTTTCGATGGTGTCGGCGATTGGCCGTTTCGCCTTGGCCTCTTCGAACATGCGATTCGTGATGTCGCTCCCATTGGAGCGGTAGGCTTCGACTTGCACGCCGGGGTATTTGCTTTCAAAGGCCTTGATCATGGCTTTGTAGGAAGCGCCGGCCAGCGAAGTATACCAGGTCACTTTACCTTCTGTTTTTGCACCGGCGTAGAGAACGTGCTCGCGGTCGTTGCCGTTATAAGTAACCAGCTCGGAAATCGTCATCGGTTTGCGCGCTTGGGCGAGCAGCGGATTGGGGAAGAGGACAGCCAAAGTGATTAGGGCACACATAAATAGTTTCATTTTTTGATCTGCTCCATTTGGGTCGGTTGCCCTTGATTACGAGACGATGATCACATTTTCGCATAGCATGGTGAATCCAACGGAGTCAACGTTCAGCGCGCCAAATCAATGCGGCGCGCATTGGTTCGGTGATGAGAACCTGTCACTTAAGGACGAAAATTCATATGTTAACGTGCACTCGGTTGCCAATCCTAGCGGGGTTATCCGAGGGCAAATCGAGTCAGCTGACTGAGTTGCAGCCTAACCCTCGTCTGCACCAAGCATCGGGCCTTTGAGCACTGGCACTGCTGGATTATGCAAAGAGCCTGGAGGCTTAAGCCTCCAGGCTCTTTGTTACTGTGAGGTCGCTATCCGGCAGAATTCTGCAATCGACCAACGGAGAGATATGGGGCTTAGAGTGGCAATTTTCAGCCGCGAGCCTCCCCAGTTTCCTCACAACCAAGTTGCACAATGTGACTGAACTTGCTAGCGACGTGATCGCTCAGATTGGTATTAACACACCGTTCACTTTCCCTAACGTGGCGGCAACGGCTGATTGCCATTGATATGCTTAAATAGCGCCACGGTCTCAGCGTCGCGCGGGATCGACCGGATGGTCTCTTGCTGGTCTTCCGGGCTCAGCGGACTGACCTCGTCGCCAGTAACCTTGAGATACAGTTTTTTAAATTCTGGATCGTTAAATGCTTTGCTCATGCCATCCCGCAGTATCTGCACCTGGGCCTTGGGCGTCCCCGGCGGAATTAGAAATGGAGTCCCAACCTGTCGAGTGGCACGGATCAGCCCGAGCAAGCGCCGCTCTCTCTCCGATTTCACAAAAGTATCCAGCTGTGGCAGGTGATCGAACTCCGGATCTTTGGCTTCTCGAGGAATTTTGAAGATGGCAAGAAGGTTGAAAAAAGAAGAGGGCTTAAATGCGTCGGGGAAGCGCCGCAGCACTTCGCTGGTGTTGTTGCTGCGCGAGTCAAGCTCGCCGTTCTGGATGGCGACGTCAACTTCTACCGAGGCATAGCCGAGAACGAATTTGGGATCTTTGATACCGAGTATCCACGCAAAGATGCGGCCGAACGTGTAGGTTGTATGACCAATTTCGGTAGCGCCGATTTTGAGGCCGGAATACCCTTTTAACTTCTCCAAGTTGTCTATCCCCAACGCTTTACGAATTAGCAATGCATAGTGGAACGCGCTGTCGGTGGCGCCCAGCCAAATGAATTTATCGAGGTCGTACTGGATGCCACTTTCACCCAGGACAGCGGTGGTGACTATTCCACTGCTGACATGGCCGATGGTAAATCCGTCCGGTCGCGCCGACTGGAAAAGATAGTTAGCTGCTTTGCGTCCACCACCGCCTGGCATGTATTCGCTGATAACGGTGGGGTTGCCGGGAATGTATTTTTGCAAATAGGGGGCGACAATTTTCACGCGCGTGTCGCCCGAGCCGCCGGGATTGCGCCCCTGAATAAGCCTGATCGTCTTTCCCTGATAATACGGTGCCTGGGCATAGACATGGCCGGCGAATCCGATAAACGCAAGAAAACCGATAAACAAAATGCTGTGGCGCTTTGCCAGTTTCATTAAAACCTCCTGTGGGTAGGTAAGCCGTAAAGATTATCGCAGGGTTATCCGTTTAACCACCTTCGCGCCATGATTATCCTTGCTTACGTATATTAGTCAAGCCTGTCGTCATGCCGTTTTTTTGCTTCTTCCCGGTCCCCATTCTGGGGTGTTACAAAGGTCAATAGCTTCGATTCAAAAGGCGGACAGATCGATAGCAAAACAACTCTTAATCCGGACAGACTGCCGGTGCCGCGTGGGAGTTATTCGTTGGTCAATATCGCGCGGACCGGCCGGGAGCCAGACTCGACTAACGGACGAAGACTCGGTCATCCAGTTGGCTCCGAAGTACATCCAAGTACTTTAGCCCGGACGCGGTGTTGAATATAACCACCTCGTCGTCCGGTTTGATCGATCGGCGCTCAACCAGGCGGCGCAGGGCGGCGACGCAAGCCGCGCCTTCGGGGCAGAAAAAAATGCCTTCGGTTTTGCCGATTGTTTTAATTTCTGCCAGCATGTCGTCGTCGCTGACGCTCAACGCGGTCCCGCCGCTCTCGTGGATTGTCCGGAGCATCAAGAAATCCCCAACTGCTTGTGGCACGCGCAAACCAGAGGCGATGGTTTGCGCGTCTTGCCAGGGCTCTGCCCGGAGCGTGTTTTCGTCAAAAGCTTTGACGATGGGCGCGCAACCGCTTGCTTGAACCGAAACCATGCGCGGGCGCGCACTGCCGATCCACTCCAATTCCTCAAGTTCTCCGAACGCCTTCCACATGCCGATCAGTCCGGTGCCGCCCCCCGTGGGATAGATGATGACATCCGGCAGATGCCAATTGAGCTGTTCGGCGATCTCGTAGCCCATGGTCTTCTTGCCTTCGAGGCGATAGGGCTCCTTGAGCGTCGAAACATCGAACCAGCCTTCGGTAGTCTTCTTTTCGGCGACGATCCGTCCGCAATCGTTGATCAGACCATCGACCAAGGTGAGCTTCGCACCGTACTGCGCGACTTCGATTTGATTGGCGATCGGCGTGTCGCGCGGCATGAACACATGGGCTTCGATGCCGGCGCGCGCCGCATAGGCGGCGAAGGAGCCCCCGGCGTTTCCCGCCGATGGAATCGCAGCCTTTTTTACGCCCAGCTCCTTGGCCCGGGAGATCGCCAGCGAAAGTCCCCGATCTTTAAATGAGCCGGTCGGGTTTTGCGCTTCGTCCTTGATCCAAAGTCGTGCTAAACGGAGCTCACTGCCGAGTTTCTTGGCTTGCAAAAGCGGCGTAAAGCCTTCACCTAAAGAGACCAGATTGGCGTCGTTTTGCAGCGGCAACAGCTCGCGGTAGCGCCACAGCGACGCGACTCGTCCTGCGAGGGAAGATTTGGCGAAAGCCTTTTTCGCGCTCGGGATATCGTAACGAACCAGCAGCGGCGAGCCGCACGGGCAGAGGTTCCACAACTCCGATAGTGCAAAACGACTCCGGCAGCGCGCGCAAACGATTTCCTGGGCAAAGGACATGGGGTCACTTAGAGAGAAGATTCGGATTCGGAAAATTAACCGCACAGAGCGCAAAGAACGCAAAAAAAGGGGAATCGGATTATCTCCCGCCAAGACGCAAAGGCGCAAAGTTAAGAGGTTAAGGATTCCGAACTTAGTGTCTTGGCGACGCTTCGACCACGCTCAGGACATGGTTGGCGCGAGCAATTTTTGCTAGTGGCCCCCGTTTATTCTCGATTCGTTTCACCGCGCCGGGAGGGGATCCGCGCCGGCAAGTTTCTGATACAACTGAATGACCTCTTTATCGCGCGGCAACTCTTTGATCGCGCGCTCGAGCTCTTCGCCGCCGAGAGGCGAGGCATCGTCGCCCATGAGCTTTTTGAACTCAACGGGAAATTCCGGATCGGCGAAGGACTTGCGCATGGCTTCGCGGATGATTTGCACCAGCTCTTTGGGCGTTCCCGGCGGGAAGATGTAAGGCCAGCGCGGGTACTGGAAGGCGCGGAACATGTCGAGTAGCTTTCGTTCGGTTTCCGTCTTGGCAAAGCTCCCCAATTCGGGCACGTGAGCGAATGTCGGATGAAAACGGCCTTTGGGAACCGTAAACGTAGCATGAAAGTTGACCAGCTTCTTTTCGATCCATTCCGGTTGCTCTATGACAAAGCGCGCCGCCCCGGTGGCGTGCGCATCAAGCTCGCCGGTCTTTAGGGCGATGTAAATTTCAGGACCGGTAAATCCGGTCACGAACCTTGGTTCCTTTAAATTAAGCAGATAGGCCATGAAGCGCGCGGTGACATATACCGGATGGCCGACTGCGTGGGCACCCAATCTGACTCCTCGAGCGGCTTGTAGCTTGCCGATCGAATCCAGCCCTAATTCCCCCTTGGTGTAAAAGATGTAGGGGTCCCCCGTGTCGGTGGAGCCGAGGTAGATAAACTTATCGAGATCATAGGCGCTGCCTGGGAGACCCAGGATCGGTCCCACCACCAATCCCGCGCCGATAGATCCGATCGTCAAGCCGTCGGGCTTGGTGGAACTAAAGATGACGTTGGCGGCCTTTCTGCCGGCGGCGCCTGGGAGAAATTCAACGGTTAGATGGGGTTTCCCGGGAATATGTTTTTCCAGAACCCGCAGCAGCGCCCGGGTTTGGAACTCTCCGGAGCCGCCAGGTCCGCCACCGCGAATAAATTTAATCGTCTTACCTTTGTAGAAGTCCGCTTGGGAAAATGCATTGCTCACCGGCCAGATGGTCACTAGGCCCAACATAATCACTTGTCGCAATATCCTCAGAGTTTTCATAAACACCTCATTTTGAGTTGATGACACTGCCGCCTACCCGTTGGCGAAGCGGCCCGAGATTAAACATAACTAGCATCGATAGGTCAAGTGATTTGATGCTTCTCCGGCGCATCAAATTTAGCTAAAATACCATACTGCACGACATGGGTTTTAAAACAACAATCACCGGCATGGTCATGCTCTGCCTCTTCTATTGGTGGAGCGGATCGGAAATCTCTCGTGCGCCTGGAGTGCTAGCGCCGGATGAACCTTATCAGAAGGAGGTTTTTAGCGCGCCATATCGCGAGATGAGCGGGTACCGGATCGACCTGCTCGCCAGTCTCGATCTCAGGGCTCGAGTGATTGCCACGGAACGATATTGGTTTGACCACGGCTCGGCGCTGTCGCCCGTGGATTTGGTCTTGGGTTGGGGCGCGATGTCCGATAGCGCGGTCTTGCAGCAAATCAGCATCTCCCAGGGCGGCCGTTATTATAACTGGCGGGTCAAAACGTTACCCGTACCGCGCCGCACCATCGAATCCCAAAGCGCCAATATGCACATGATTCCGGCCAGGGGCGAGATTGCCCGTGAGCTCAAATCGATCCGCGCCGGAAACATGGTGCATCTTAAGGGTTATCTGGTCGAAGCGACTTCCAATGAAGGCTTTCGCTGGAAAAGCTCGCTCACCCGCTCCGACACCGGCAGCGGCGCCTGCGAGCTGTTTTTGGTCGAGTCAATTTACGTTTGGTGAAAAACCCAAATGTCGCGTTACACTGCTTTGTAAGGATAGCGTTTCAACTTTGCGGTGTTTTTTCCCTCGATGCGCAGCAGTCCGGTCGCTGCGGTGCGTTTGGGCGAGTGCACGTCGCCTTCGTGGTAGATATGCGCCATGCCCGGTTTGAGCGTGTACACTTTGCCGCGCTTTACTTTTCCCGGCTTGCCTTCGGCGGCGCCTTCGACAACTTCCCAATCGCTCATTTCCGTTTCACCCCAGGCCTGTCCGTAGATCGCCCACGAGCTGCCGTGGTCGTGCGGATTAGCTTCGCGCGCCTCGCGGTTGACGTGGGCGCAGACGCAGAATCCCAAATCGGCATCTTCGTAGATCACCTGGCGCTCGGGCGTATTGTCGTTGATGTAACTGGCGATGAACTTTTCGTCCTTGAGCGCTTGCTGGACGAGATCGCGGACTTTCTCCCTGCCAGGGCGGCCGGAATCCGAATTGAGAATGCGCTGGCACTCCGAAGCGAAAGATTCGAGCGTGAAAGTCATGACGATCCCTCCTTTGAAGCAAACCTGATACAGTCTTAACAAAAGAAATAATGCAGTGTCAATCGGCGCGATACGCCGGTGGTGAAACGCCATTTAAGATTTCTGATTGCCGAGGTCGGATGTATTCGAGTGGCGCCGGCGCTATCGATTTGACGGATGGGTTGGTTTGCACTAGGTTCGCGGCACAGGGGGGACAGGAAGGATAGCTGCTATGGCCCAAAGTTATTTTGCCGGACAAAGTTAGACTGTAGTTAGAGCCGCTATGAAATTTGGCATTCACATTCTGCCGACTTACATGCCTAACATTGAAGGTCCGCTGCCGGACTTTTACCAGCAGATGTTCGAGCAGATCATCGCAGTGGAAAAGCTCGGCTTCGATCAAGCTTGGGTGACTGAACATCATTTTGGCGGCTACGGCGGCAGCTTGCCGCATCCGCCGACTTTTCTTTCGGCGCTGGCGTGTAAAACCTCGCGCATTCGCCTGGGCGTGGCGGTGGCGGTGTTGCCGCTGCACAATCCATTACAGTTGGCCGAAGCCTACGCGATGGCCGACGTGATCTCCGGCGGGCGCTTGGATTTCGGTATCGGCAAAGGCAGCGAGCCGGTGGAGTATAGAAAATTTGGCATGAACCGCGACGAGGGGACGGCGCGCTTTACGGAATGCGCCGAGATCATTCGCCAGGCTTGGTCTGACGCACCGGTGAGTTTTCACGGTGAATTTTACAATGTCGAGAACGTGGACGTTTTGCCCAAGCCGGTGCAGCGGCCGCATCCGAATATCTGGGTTGCGGCGACGCGCAGCGAGGAGACGTTTCGTTGGGCGGGCAAGAACGGTTACGATTTGATGACCGTGCCGTTCGTCCATCCGAGCACCCATGCGCTGCGCGAATTGGTAAAAATGTACCGCGATGAGTTGGCGCGCGCTGGCCACGACTTCGTCAAACGCGAAGTGCTCGGCAAATATCATATTTACGTCTCCGACAGCTTCGAGCGCGGCATGCGCGAGGCGGCGCCGTTCATGAAAAACTACAGCGCCATTCACAGCGCGGTCGATCCGACGCGTAAACTCAGCGAGCGCGACATCGGCTCGGACATGGCTCGCGGCTCGATCATCGTCGGCGACCCCGAGCGTTGCGCCGACACGATTCAGCGCTGGCATGAAGAAGCGGGGATCACGACTTTCTCCGGCACGTTTCACTTTGGCGGCATGCCGCAGGAGATGGCATTAAGAAATCTTCATTTGTTCGCCGAGCGGGTGATGCCGGCGCTGAAGGATTTGTGAAGGTGGCGCTGCGGCAGTAAGTTTTGAATTTTGGATTTGCGATTTTGGATTTTGGATTGGGGGAAAAGACATGAGAAAAAACAATCAATCACGGTTCCGGGATTTTCGTCCGACAATCCAAAATCAAAAATCCAAAATGGATTAGGCTTGTCGCCATCGTTGTCGCATTACTGGTGAGCGGAGTGGAGGCATGGACGCAGCCGGCGGGGAAAATTTGGCAGATTGGGTTTTTGACTGACAGCTCCGCCTCTGACCCAGTAAACCTGCTCCGCGTGGATATATTTCGCCAGGGGCTTCGCGATTTGGGCTACGTTGAGGGGAAAAACATCAACATTGAGTATAGGTATGCCGAGGGGAAATCCGAGCGGCTGGCGGAGTTAGCCGACGAACTAGTCCGCCTCAAAGTTGATATCCTCGTTGTACCGAATGACACCACGGCCCGCGCGGCCAAGGTATCGACCACAACTATTCCCATCGTCATGACGAGCTCAGGCAGTCCTATTGGGAACAGGGTTATCGCGAGTCAGGCCCGGCCGGGTGGCAATGTCACGGGTCTAACAAGCTACAATGCTGAGCTGCTTGACAAGCGGCTCGGATTGCTAAAAGAAGTCCTTCCCAAAATTACCCGCTTTGCGTTTCTTAATGCCGAGTCCGCTAGGCAAGGCGGCAGCGCCGCGGCATTTAAAAACGCGCAGGGTACGGCGAAGTTTTTGGGTGTCAGGTTTCAATTGGTAGAAGTAAATGCGCAAAATCCTGATATCGACGGCGCGTTCCGATTGATGGTCAAGGAGCGCATTGGCGCTCTCGTCACGGCTCCGGGCCCAGGTGTCAGTATCCACCGAAGTAGGATTTGGGAGTTAGCGGCACAATACCGCATCCCCGCGATACATCCGACTCAACAATGGGCGAACCAGGGCGGTCTGATGTCTTACGGCGCGAACACAGTTGAACAAAGCCGCCGCGCCGCGGTGTACGTGGACAAGATTTTCAAAGGCGCCAAGCCCGCCGATCTGCCTGTCGAGGGACCAATGAAGTTTGAGTTCGTGATCAATCTCCAGGCCGCTAAGAAGATCGGTGTGACGGTGCCGCAGTCGGTGCTGTTCCGGGCGGATAGGGTGATTCAATAGGCAATAGGCACTAGGCGAGAGGCAATAGTAAGAATTTTGGATATTCGAGTGAAATAACGGCTCGGGAGAGCGGAACTGGGGAGTAGCGGTGAGATTTCTAGAGCCAATGGGCCTGCCAGCGTGGTATCATCCTACCAGTTAAAAAATCACTGGGCGCC
>Ga0326597_10002051_pt1 | contig 30828 bp, 35 predicted proteins | sample RVTome_12_FD_203789 | JGI IMG/M metagenome (GOLD analysis project Ga0326597, IMG submission 203789) | Soil microbial communities from uranium-contaminated site in the Upper Colorado River Basin, Wyoming, United States - RVT100D185 | ecosystem: Environmental > Terrestrial > Soil > Contaminated >...
GCGACGATCCGCGGTGGTTGGCGCCGCTCGAGAACTCTAAGTTGTCAGTCGAAACCGATGGTCGATGAACCAGTGTCCGCGAAGGCTGCTTTGGCAAGTCTCTCCATACCGACGACTTGCAAGCTAAAGGAGGGCCTATGTACGATCCGCGATGGGGTGATCCACGGGACCGAGATGACGATCCGCGCGACATAGAAATCCACTGGATTGAGCTCGGACGAGGGTCCGATCCACGGGAGGACGCACGATGTCTTCCTGCGCGATCTTGATCTGCCGCGGGGACTCGAGCGCGAGATCGTCATCGTCTTCGGCGGACTTCGGCGACGCGTGGTTCGGGGTCGAGCCTGGGAATGGGGACGCATCCCCACGGTAAGTACCGATTTCGTCGGACCTGTACAAGAAGAATCTCACGTCCGCGAATTTCCGAAAGGCATTGGGTCTAAGCTGCGGCCAATGGTCGGCGCCGTCATCTACATCCGCGTCAGCACGAAAGAGCAGACCGAGAACCTGAGTCTGTCAACGCAACTCAAGGCGTGCGAGGAGTACTGCGAGCGACAAGGTCTTGAAGTTCTTGCGCGCTTTCGCGAAGAAGGCGAGAGTGCAAAGACCGCCGATCGGACTGAGCTCCAGAAACTCTTGCAGTACTGCCGTCTCCACAAGGGCAAAGTGCAGTTTGTCGTGGTGTTCAACCTCACGCGCTTCGCGCGCGAGAAGTACGATCACTTTGCCCTGCGAGCGCATCTGAAATCACTCGGGATCTCATTGCGCTCGGCGACCGAGCCGATCGACGACACGTCCACTGGCAAACTGATGGAAGGCGTCCTTGCGGCCTTCGCGCTGGCTTCATGCGCCTCGTGAAGGATCGCGTGCTTCACGCGTGGCGAGACCTAAAAGCGGACGCCAAACAACGGGTTGTCGAGGTCGAGCGAAGACAGAAGGTGATTCAGGAAAAGCTGGACCGTTTAGACGAGGCGTTCCTCTACGAGCGGACGATTGACATCGACACCTACGACCGCCACCGCGACAAACTGCGCGAGGGGCTCACGATCGCGCCGATGGACCGACACGCCACCGAGCTCGAAGAACTCGACGTGGAAGGCATCCTGGCGTTTGCTGAGCGCGTTCTACCGAGCGCGTCGAACCTCTGGGTGCAGTCGTCGCTGAATCAAAAGCAGCGGCTCCAGCAGCTGTTTTTTCCTGAGGGAGTTCGCTTCGACGGAAAAGGATAGTTGGAACCGGCGTAACGCTGCCGGTTTTCAACTACTTAAGTCCTGTTTCTGGGTCGAAAAAAGATTTGGTGGCCCCCGGTAGAATGGAACCAGGAGCTCAATCATGAACGCGAAGTCGTCTCTTCTTCTCTGCGCCGCCCTTGCCGGGCTGACCCTGTCTCCCGCCGTCGCCAGGGCGGATACGTTCGTGACCCCGTTTGTCGGCGTCGCCTTCGGCGGCGACGCCGAGGACACAGCCCTGACGTACGGCGGGGCGCTGATGTTCATGGGCCGTGGCGCCGGACTCGAGATCGAACTCGGCTACTCGCCCGAGTTCTTCGGTGAAGGGTCGGGCATCAACATCATGACGCTGATGGCGAACTACGTGGCGGGGGGCGATCTCCGATCGACCGGGAGCAAACCGTACGCACTCGTCGGGGTCGGCCTCATCCGCAGCGATGTCGAGGCCATCGGCAACCTGGCGGGCGGGACGGAGAACAAGATCGGGATGAATCTCGGAGTCGGGATGGTGTCGCTCTTCAACCGGACGTTCGGGGTCCGCGGCGACATCCGGTACTTCCGCCGCGTGCAGGGTCCCTCGGGCACGCCGCTCATTCCGATCGCGGATCATTTCGATTTCTGGCGCGCGGTCGTCGGCGCCACGTTCCGGTTCTGACAATCTGTTCTAGACAATCTGTAGCCGCGACCCTTTCAGGGGCGCGGCAGATCACCCGCCGGCCTGAAAGGCCGGCGGCTACTACCTGGAAGGCCGGCGGCTACAGGTACACATCTTGCCTCACGACGGGCGTGCCTGCCGGCCACCCGTTTCGTCTCCCTGCACCCGAATATCGCGGTCCGCGTCGCTATTTCCTCACGATCTGCACCGAACACCGCCGTCCGCTCTTCCTCGACATGCGGATCGGCGGCGCGTCGCGTGACGTCCTGCTGAACACCGCCACGCGGTACGGGTTTGCAGTCGTTGCGTACTGCTTCATGCCGGACCACCTGCACACCCTCCTCGAAGGACAGACGGCTGGCGCAGATTTCCGCAAGTTCGTCGTGATGTACAAGCAGCGGTCGGCATTCGCGTTCCGCCGGCCTGAAAGGCCGGCGGCTACACGCGTCGGTGGGCCGGCGGCTACAGTGACTGGTGTAGCCGCGACCCTTTCAGGGTCGCGGCTCGCCCTTTCAGGGTCGCGGTACTCCCGTCTCTGGCAGCGCAGCTACTTCGAACACGTCCTGCGCCGTGAGGAGGACGTAGCCGGCGTCGTGGCGTACATCCTCGGCAATCCGGTCCGCGCCGGACTCTGCGCATCGCCTGAGGAGTACCCGCTGCTCGGGTCGGATCGCTATTCGATTCGGGAACTGGCGGACGTGGCGCGTGGAACGTAGCCGCGACCCTTTCAGGGTCGCGGATCACCCTTCTGAACGCGGAGGCCGAAGAGGACGCGCAGCCGATCCAGGAAGCCGCGTTCGGCGCCTCCGTCCTGCGCCTCGAGAATGGCGTCGAGGCAGGCGGCCACGGTGGGGACGACGGCGATCCCGAGGCGGCGGGCCGATCCGGGCACGGTGTCAGGCGCGCCGCGCCACACGAGCAGCGCGCCCGCCTTCGACTCGAGGACGACGTCGAGGCAGTTCTCCGGCCGGTCGTCCACGACAACGTCAATGTTGAGCGCGGCGGCGATGCGGCCGCGCGACCCGTGGACGACGTACACGCTGGGCAGCGGAAACCCGCAGCGCTCGATCCATCGCTGGCTCTGCCGCTGGACGGTGCGGCCGGCGGACGTCGGGCGGCTCGTGATGAAGAGGACCTCCCACCGCCGCTCGTCGGCCACCGCAGCCAGTCGGCGAATCGCACCGCTCTCGATCTCCTGCAGGCTCTCCCAGAAATCGTCGATCGCCGCGAGGTGACGCCAGACGGCGTCGGACTGCCGCGACGTCAGCGGGACGTGGCTCGGCGGCGACGGGACCTCGGTGACGGCTTCGCTCGCCGCGTCCTGATCCTCAGGGTCGTCGGGCGACGCGCCGATGTCGGCCGACCTGATCGCCGCCCGATCCAGTTCGGGAAACAGCGTGACCGCCGCCCTGACGAACGGCTCGTGCAGTTCGGCGAGCACACCATCGAGATCGAACGCGACGCGCATGGGTCCGTCACATTGTGGCAGCAGTCGCTGCCGCGGGTCCACCGCCGGCCTGAAAGGCCGGCGGCTACAAGAGGCTGGCCGCGATGTGATCGGCCGCGCGGACGCCGAGCGCCACCATCGTCAGCGTGGGGTTCACTGCGCTCGAGCTCGCGAAGATCGCGCCGCCGACGACATAGAGGTTCGGGATCCCGTGCACGCGGCAGTGCCCGTCGACCACGCTGTCGGCTTCGCTCGTGCCCATGCGGCAGACGCCGAGATGGTGGCTGCCGGACGACCAGCGCTCGAACGCCGGCATTGTCGCGTCCTTCGCCCTGGTCGCGTCTGAGATCCGCCGGCAGATGCCGGCTGCCAGATCGTAGGTGTTCGCGTCGAACTCGCTCATCGCATAGTGACATCCGATCCGGACCGAAACGTCAGACGGTTCTCGGCGGCGACAGCGGGCGGCAGCGACAGAAAGTACACCTTGATGCCGCCGACGCGGCCCCGCCCGGGGACCGTCGTCCGCGCCATGCCCGGCGATTCGACGACGACCTCCGCGAGGGCGCGAAGTGTCGCGGCGCTGGTTTCCGGGAGAGGACCGGTCGGGTGATCGGCCAGCCGAGGGAAGCAGGTCGCGTGATAGCCGCGGCGGAGCGCGGCGCGGATCGCGAGGGTCGCCGGGCGCAGACCACGGTCGCGCCAACCGCAGCGCCTGCCACCTGCAACGTCACGTCCGTCGCAAGAACTGCCACCCTTGCCCGTTCTCTCGGCATCTCCGGTGTCGGTCGGGACGGCATGCCCCGTGCTTCCCTGTCTATTGCGCGTCACGTCAGACGACGGTATGGTGTGGGGGTTGCGGCATGACAGCCATCGAAGAGCGGGTCGCATTTCTCGAGGGCCGGGTGAACGAGCAGTCGCAGCGCATTGACGGCATCCGGGAGGCCGTCGCGAGCCTCGAGCGACGGATGGATGCCGGGTTCGAGGCGATCGACCGCCGGTTCGAGGCGATCGATCGCCGGTTCGAGGCGATCGACCGTCGATTCGAGACCATCGACCGCCGGTTCGAGGCCATCGACCGCCGGTTCGAGGCCATCGAGCAGCGTTTCGTCAGCCTCGACGCGAAGCTCGACACTCGCTTCCTCTGGCTCGTTGGCATCCAGGCCACGACGCTCGTCGCCATCGTCGCCGCGCTCGTCTCGCGCTGACCTCGGGTCACCGGCGCGGCTCCTGAACTAGTAGCGAGGGAGGAGGCGATTGTACAGCGTGCCGACGGTGAGTCCGGCGCCGTAGCCCACGACGAACCCGTAGATCAGACCGAGGCACGCCCCGAGCCACGTCACCTCGTATCCCGGAAAGTACTGCCCGAGGAGGCTGAGGTGGGGCCCCGGGTTGGGACCGCCGCGAACGACGAGGATCGCCGTGGCCAGGAAGAGCCCGATGGCGACGAGCGTGCCGAGCGCCACGCTCCAGCCCTGTGCGCTCACGCGCTCGAACGCCCGGCGAATCGTCTGGAGATCCTTCGACGACAATTCTGGAGGCATGGCGATCACCGGACCTGGTCGATGAAGTTGCGCGTGCGACTCAGGTCGGCGCGCGCCCTGAGCACGACGATCCACGCGTCGATCGTGAGATTGTGGACGAAGCCGAGTCCCCAGCCGACGAAGAACCCGATCACCGTGCCCCACGCCAGGCCCACGAACGCCCCGGGCCAGGTTGGCGCGTAGCCAATGAGGTACCAGCTCAGGAGGCCGATCGGGACCTCGGGCTCGGCGATCACGTGGAACGCCGTGAGCAGGAACAGGCCGGCGCCCGACGTGAGGGCCACGGCGGCGCCGAGGGCCACCGTGTGGATTCTCGGAAACAACGCGCGGATTGCACGGACGTCAGGCACGTCCCGGTCTGGCATCGCTCTCCTCACTCATATCGGCCGGGGAGAAGCTGGGGTACAGTACCCCAGCGAACGGAGCGTGCGCCAGCATGTCCGTATCAGGCTCGTGAAGGCGACGCTCACCTACCATTCGATCGACGACAGCGGTTCGGCCATCTCCCTGCCACCCGCCATCTTCCGGGCACACCTGGCGTGGCTGACGAGCGGGCGGATTCGCGTCCTGCCGCTCGACGCGCTCGTGGCCCATCCCGACGAGGGCGAGCATGCGGTCGCCGTGACGTTCGACGACGGATTCCTGAACACCCGCGAGCCAGTGGCCGAGCTCCTGGCGAACGGCGTGCCGGCGACCCTCTTCGTCGTCAGCGGTCACGTGGGGCGCACCAATGCCTGGCACGACGGCGCTGCGGACCCGGGCATCCCGACGCTGCCCCTCCTCACCTGGGCCGATCTCGAGCGCCTGGCCGCGCAGGGTGCGACGATCGCCCCGCACACGCGCCACCATCCACGTCTCACGAGGCTGTCCGCCGGCGCGCTGGACGACGAACTCGGCGGCGGCCTCGACGATCTCCGCGCGCGGCTCGGCGTCGTCGGCACACACGTGGCGTATCCGTACGGCGACGTCAACGCGACCGTCGCCGCGAAGGCCGCCCGCTGTGTCCGCTTCGGTCACACCATGCATTTCGACTTCCTGACGGCGGGAGACGCGCCGCTCCTGCTCCCGCGGCTCGACATGTACTACTTCCAGGCACCCGGAGCGATCGAGGCCTGGGGCACTCCGCGCTTCCATCGGCGCGTGGCCTGGTGCCGCCTGCGCCGCGCCGCCCGCCGGCGCCTCCACCTGTAGCCGCCGGGCTTCAGCCCGGCGGGCTCCCGTCCCGCGACCCTGAAAGGGTCGCGGCCACATCGCTCGCAGCCACAGGCACCCGCGGCTGCGTCGCCGCCACCTCGCGCAGCCCACCCTCGACGCGCCCCGCCGCGCCCGCCTCCTCCACGACCTCCTCGCCGTACTCGTCGTCGGTGTTGAACGCCCACAGATCGTGCTGCCCGCCGTACAGGTTCCTGACCGCGAGCATGGCCGTCAGCATCGAATGATCCTGGTTGTTGTACTTGTGCATGCCGTTGCGGCCGACGAGCTGCAGGTTCTCGAAGCCCTCGAGATAGCGCACGACGACGTCCAGCGCCTCCTGATAGCCCTCGTCGTAGACCGGATACGCCTTGCGCGCGCGGACGACGGCGCCCGACACGACCTGACCGGCCTCGGCCAGCCCGAGACGCACCAGTTCGCGCGTCCCAAGCGCCACGAGATCCGCGTCCGGCATGGACCAGAGGCCGTCGCCTTCGAAGCAGAAGTACTCGAGCCCGAGGCACGTCTGCGACGGATCGGGCACCATGTCCGGACTCCAGTTCTTGAAGTTCTGGATCCGCCCGACCTTGACCGTCTCATCGTGGACGTAGATCCAGTTGTCGGGGAACAGGTCCTCGACGTCGAGGATGAGGGCGACCGTGAGGAAGTCGCGATACTTCAGACGGGCGGCGGCCGCGAGCACCTCGGACGGCGGCGCCGGGTCGAGCGCGCGCATCAGGTCGCGGATGGCCATCGTGGAAATCACGTGCCCGGCGGGCAGTGTCTCGGCCCCGCGTTCCGTGTCGAGATCCACGGCATGCACGCGGCAAGCCTGAATGGCGCAGGGCCGCGACGCCCGCCCGTGTCCGCACGCGACCGCCGGCCTGCTCGACCCGATCGGCCACGGCCTCCCACATCATGCCGGGCCCGAGTCTCGGGTACTCGAACTCCTCGATCAGCGTCTTGACGGTGGCTTCGCCCCGTTGCGGGAACAGCATGTGGCGGACCGCCGACGCGAGCGACAGCCCCTTGATGCGCTGCGCGGCCCACTGCGCGCCGATGAGCCGCGGCGGAATCCCCCACACCTTCTCCGTGTAGGTCTCGAAGAAGATGTGATACAGGCGCCCGGCCGAAGCGGTTGGTGACCCAGTCGGCGAAGCTCACTTCGAGCCGGATCGGCCGCATCCAGGCCCGGAGGTAACTGAGGAGCACCTGTGCGCTCGTCACGAGGCCGAGGCCGAAGAGGACGTTGAACGCCTTGAGCGGGTAGTCGAAGAAGCGGCCACGGTAGTAGATGCGCGACAGGCGCGGGCGGCGCAAAAATTCGTCGCCGAGGATCTCGCGCCACATGTCGAGGACGACCTGCGACTTCGTGTAGAAGCGGTGTCCGCCGATGTCGAACCGGAAGCCCTCGTGATGGACCGTGCGGGCGAGGCCGCCGACCTGCACGTCCTGCTCGCAGACGACCACGGGCTCACGCCGTCGGACGAGTTCGTACGCGGCCGTCAGGCCGGCGGGGCCTGCGCCGATGACAACGACGGCCGATCGGACGAGAAGCGCGGGGTATCGAGCATACCGAGCCCGAGGGTCGCGGCCACACCGAGGGTGCGGCCGCCGGTCTTTCAGGCCGGCGGGACGGACCCATTATTGTCGATCACGCTGCGCGACGGCCGGCAAGCCGGTGCCCCCAGTGGACCCAGTGGACGATGAAGAGCCCGGCGAAGGCGGCGCTGCTGTACAGCAGGTACAGGCCGTGCATCGCCACGGCAACGACGGCGAACACCAGTCCGCCCTTCCGCAGGAAGAACCCGTAGAGACCCGCATTCAATCCCATCAGGGCCAGAAGCGCGCCGAGCGCGCCCCACCCTGCGCCGGGCATCAAGGTCCATAGCGCGAGGCTCCCCACCACCAGCCAGGCCGCAACGGCCGCCAGGCGACTCGCGAGCGACGTGTTGAGATCGGCGGGAATGCGAGCCTGACCGAAAATCAGCCGCGTCCACGGGATCGCGCGGTCGCGGATGTCCGAGCGCACGGTGCCGGCAAACGTCCAGCGCTTCAGGTGCGTGACCTGGATCTCGGGCCTGAGGACGATCCGATGGCCTGCGGCACGCAGGCGCACACCGAGCTCGATGTCCTCGATCGACGGCCTCGCGTACCGCTCGTCGAAGCCGCCAACCGCCTCGAACACGGACCGGCGCACGGCACCGGATCCTGCCCAGAAGGTCGAGGCCTCCTGGTTCCCGTGCTGGTGCACGTAGTGGTGCAGGAGATTGCGGTACCGGGACACCATCGACGGATGATCCGGCGCGTCGTCGTACGACCCGAAGGCCGCGGCCACGTCCGGATGATCACGGAGACAGCGCTCCATGTTCGCGATCGTGTCGGAGTGGACAAGCACATCGGCGTCCAGGAAGAAGAGGATCTCCCCCTTCGCATGCCGCGCGCCGAGGTTCCGTGCGGCCGCCGGGCCGCGGGGCCCGTCCGGAACGCAGACGACCAGGGCTCCGCCGTTCTGAGCCACATCGGAGGAGCCGTCGGTCGAGCCGTCATCGACCACGATGACGTCGAGCGGACCGACGATGGAAGCGGCAAGAGCCGCCAGGCAGCGCGTCAGGTGTGCGGCCGAATCGCGAACCGGGATGACGACGCTGATCGGGACGTGAGGGTGCGGCACGGGAACGCCGCCCTACGATACCGCAGCCCCAGACCTCCGCTGCGCAGGACCTGCAGCGGCCTATTCCACCGCACCGGGCAGGTTCTGCGTCCTTTCAGGCACGTCCCGGCTGGACTGCCCGATAGATCGACGGCACGCCCCGTGCTTCGGGAGAAGCTGTTGCATGGCCTCTCAGACGACGGTATCGTGTCAGGAGCTGCGCGCATGACGGCGATCGAGGAGCGGGTGGCCTTCCTGGAGGGCACGGTGACTGAGCAGTCTCGGCGAATCGATGGCATCCGGGAGGCCATCGCAAGCCTCGAGCGACGGATGGATGCCCGGTTCGAGGCCATCGAGCAGCGATTTACGCTGATCGATGCGAAGATCGACAACCGTTTTCTCTGGCTGGTTGGCACGCAGGTCACGACGCTCGTGGCGATCGTGGCTGCTCTCCTGGCACGGTGACCTCCACACAACCCCCAACTGGCTCCACCCCTGTTGCCTGGCCTGCCCGCCCGTGGAGTCGAAGTGATCGACCTGGGACGGCTGGTGTGGGATGCCACTCAGCCGGACGGCCAGCCGCGGCGACGCCTGGACACGTCACGTGCGGCCGACGCCTTCGGCTTCACGGCGACCACGCCGCTCGACGAGGGCCTGCAGCGCACCATCACCTGGTACCGGCAGGCCCACAGCAGATGACGCTCACCAGACCTGCCCGCCCTGCCAGACCCACCTGGCCCACCTGGCCCACCCGTCCCACCCGCCCTGCCTGTCTCTACTCGCCCTGCGCCTTGCGGTAGTACCAACTCGCGAGGGTGCCTGAGAACACGAAGAACGTCCCGTAGCCCGCGTAGCCAAGATTGAGCGTGCCCGCCTGGGCGCTCGAGAGCGCGATCCCGGACACGACGAACAGCGCCTGGATGAACGCGACGACCGCCACAGCCGCCATGAACGTCCTGACCCGTGTCGACAGTACAACCGTCAGCGACGTCGCGAGACCCGGCAGCACGTAGCCGGCGTACGGGAGAATCGGCTCGAAGCGGGTCACGCGGTTCAGGCCTTCGAGCGGCGCGAACCTTGCAGGGTCGTGGAGATAGAACGGCAGGTTGATCGCCGCGAGCAGCAGGATGGTCCCTGCGGCCCAGCGAAACGCCGTCGCCCAGCCGGACGCGGCGACGAGCAGCGCGAACATCGGCGGCAACGCGAGCGCGAAGTTCGGGCGGTTCGAGACCGCCAGGGCGAGGAGGACCGACGCCGCCAGCCTTGTCCACGATCGGTGGCTCCTCGCCACCGCCCACATCCCGACGAGCACCGACAAGCCGTTCATGACGCCGTCGGTGCCTGTGACGACGCTGTGCATCACCGCCGGGCACAGCAGCAGCACGAGCAGCCACAGCATGAGCGCCTCTCGCCCGTCGCGCAGCTCGCGCTGCGCCACGACGAAGAAGAGCGGCAGCCAGAAGAGGTTCTGGTACGCGCTCGTCCCGAGCAGAACGAACGGCGTCGCCAGGAGGAGGGCGCCAGGCAGGTGGTGAACGCTGTTCGCCAGGTAGGTTTCGACGTAGTACGGGTAGTTGCCGTCGAGCATCTCCCGCACGGCGAAGTCATAGGCTTCGTCAGTGTCGCTGCCCGGCCCGAATACGCGGCCGTCGGCAACGGGAAAGGTGACCCAGAAGACTCCACAGATGGCGAACCACGCCGCCACTGCGAACATCGCTGCCCGTCCCTCGTTTAGGCTTCTTAGACCCGTCCGCCGGAGGAACCAAATCACCGCGGCGACGAACGTGCCATGCACGATGACGCCTGCCAGACCGGTGTACTTGTCCAACAGGCTGAAGGAGGGTACGACAAGGCTCAGGTAGAGCCCGAGCGACGCCAGACGGCCCACGACATTCACTGACAGCTGCGGGCGTCGACAGGTGTGCCCACGCACCCTGACAATCATAGTGTCGCCCATCGTGTCGCCGCGCCCGGTGCTGCAGCCGCCTGGCCCTCGAAGTGTATCGAAGCGGTGACAATCTGTGCGTCGCTCGCGACAAGCCCGGTGGACCGCTTGACTGCCGTGCCCCTGCGGAATACGCTCCGTAGAGATTCAGGTTCCTGTTCTGGCCGCTCGAGTCGTGGTGTGTCCTATCGATGGTTGATCCCTTGAAGGCCTCGGAGACCCCGTCCCAACTCCTGCGAGCTGGGAGACACGTCGTTTCGAGGCAGATCGGTACCGGTGCGGTGCTCATCCATCTGCGAACGAACCAGATCTACGAACTCAATGCACAGGGCGCTCGCGTCTGGCAGCTGATTCAGGATGGCTTGGACCGGCAGGCGATCGTCGAGGCGCTCGGGCGAGAGTTCGAGGCGGATCCGGGGCGACTCGAGGCCGACGTTGATGTCCTGCTGTCGCGCCTGGCCGATGCAGGGCTCGTCGGCGCATGAAGGCTGCCGTCGCCGACGAGCCGAACGCGACCACGGCGCTCAGACAGACCGGCTGGCTCGCGGTCGTCGACACCGCCGATCGAAGCGCCATGTCGCTGCAGATCGGCGTCCTGTCTCCCGGCGACATGCCCCAAGTCGCCAGAGGTCCGCAGGCAGAGCTGCTCTTCGACGGATTCCTGTTCGACGTTCCTGAACTGTCAAAGGAGTTGGGCCTCTCGCCCGACGCGCCGGAAGCGCAGATCGCTCTCCGCGCCTGGGCCCGCTGGGGAGACGAGTGCTTCGGGCATTTGCGCGGGCACTTCGCCATTCTCGTTCTGGACCTGACTGGTCCGCGGCTGCTGGCGGCCCGGGATCAGCTTGGCATGCATCCCCTCTTCTACGCGGAGGCAGGATCATCCCTGGTACTGGCTAGTCAGGTTGACGCGCTGTTCCGGCACCCAGGAGTTCCGCGGACTCCCAATCGGGCGGTGCTGGCCGAGCGCCTTTGCCATCGATACATCGCGCCCGAGGAGACCGCGTTCGAGGCCATCCGGAGGATTCCGGGCGGCTCGGTGTTCGCAGCTCGGCCGGGCGCACGCCGGGTGACCCGCTACTGGGATCCCGCCCCTCCGGATCGTCCGCTCGCCTGGGCGAGTGAGGACGAACTCGAGCACTTCGACGAGATCTTCGAGCGCGCCGTCCGCCGCTGCACCAGGATGGGCCAGCCCGGAGTCTTTCTGAGCGGAGGCCTGGACTCGATTGCCGTCGCAGCCTTTGCTGCCGACCTCAGCGCACAGGCGGGTGTTGCACGTCCTCTGGCCCTGTCGCTCGCCTTTCCGCATCCCGAGTGCGCGGAAGAAGACATGCAGCGGGACATCGCCAACGGACTGGGCATGGATCAGGAGATGATCCCGCTTGACGTCGCTGCCGGCCGGCCCGGGCTCCTGCGGGCGGCACTCGCGGAGAGTGCGAGCTGGTCTTTCCCGCTTTGCACGCCCTGGACACCCGCATACCGACATCTCGGCCTGCGCGGGCACGCGCGCGGATGCCGAACCATCCTGACGGGTCGTGGAGGCGATGAACGGCTGGCACTGAGTCTGTCCTGTGCGGCCGACATGATCCGCGATCTGGACGTCTCGGGACTCTGGGACCATCTGCGGGGCCAGATGAAATCGTACCGCCTCTCTCGGCTCAAGATCATCCGGACGACGCTTTGGACGTTCGGCGCGCGACCGCTCTTCAGCGGCATGGTCGATTACGTCGCACACGACTGGTGGAGAAGGAGACGTCTCGAGCGATTCAGAGCCGCGACTCCACCCTGGTTGTCACCGGACCCCTCCCTCAAGCGTGAACTGGACGCCCGTGTCGAAACCCTCCTGTCACCCGCGTGGCCGCCGGATGGCTTCCATGCCCACGATATTCGCTCCGCCCTCACCCATCCCCTGACCGCGGCGGAGTTTGAGGAGTCGCACGAACTGGCACGACGAGTTGGCGTGCGGATCGTCCATCCCTTCTGGGATGTGGACCTCGTGAACCTGCTGTTCCGCGTGCCGCCGACCCTCGCCTGCCGGGATGGTGCCGCGTCCAAGTCGCTGATACGGCAGCCCATGGAGAAGCGCTTTCCCGGATTCGGTCTGCGGCAACAGAAGAAGGTCATGGCGACGAACTACTTCATCTCGCTGCTCCAGGCGCAGTCTGGTGCAGCGTGGACGGCCCTGGGGGGAACGCCCGCGCTCGGGGCCCTGGGAGTCGTCGATCCGGCAGCCGTGCAGGGGTTGATGAACACATGGACTCATGGTGCCGTGCCCGTCACAGCCGGAAACGTTTGGAGCATAATGAACGTCGAGTCGTGGTTGAGAGGGCACGTAACTGCGTGACCGGTTCGGTCAGAGGAGAAGCCGTCATGACGGAGAAGCGAAGCGCACACACGTTGGAGGATAGTTCCCTGAGCAAACCGCGCTGGGAAGAACCCCGGCTCCGGGGTGTCGGAACGGTGGGAGAAGTCCTGCAGGACACTGGCAAGGGCAAGCTGAGCATCACCGGCGGAGACCCCGGCGAGTCGAGAAAGCCTTCGGGAGGCGAGTAGCGCGGCAGGCTCGTGCGAACCCTCAAGTTCGGGCCGTCGCTCACGGCAGAGCCAACCCTGCTTGAAGGGAACCCGCCGTTCAGGACCTGGCACGACCAGACCGGCCATGCCTGCGCGCACGGGTATCGGCGCGGACCGCAGGTCGTCATGCACTGGCCGGCCCTCGGGCGCTACATCTTTACCCAGGGTGCCGCGACGGTCGATGTCGAGCCCGTCCCAGGGGTATCGAGTGCTGCCGTGGCGGATGTCTTCGATCGATTCGTCCTTCCGCTGACGCTTCTGGCCGATGGCTTTGAAGTGATCCATGCCAGCGCCGTCGTGACACCTCACGGTGTGGTTGCGTTCTGCGCGGACTGTGAAGGTGGAAAGTCGACGGTCGCCTTCGAACTGAACCACCTGGGACTGCCCCAGTGGGCGGACGACGCCGTCGCCATCCGGATCGATGGCGCCCGCGCGCAAACGTGGCGGCTCCCGTTCCGGCCACGATTGCGCCAGGATGCTGCCGCGTTCTTCGGGACCGCTGTAGGCGCCGCTGTGCCGTGTTCCGCCATCACCGAAGAACAGGCCCCCATCGCGGCGGTCTGCCTGCTCCGCCGGGATGAGTCTGCGGGCATGCGCCTCGAACCCTTGTCTGGTTCCGCTGCCCTCGTCGCGCTGCTCAATCACGCGCGCGTGCTCGATCCCGACGACGAATCCCGAAGGGATCGGATGCTCGACCACTATCTCAACGTGGCGGCCTCCGTCCCAGTACTGGACCTGCGGATCCCGTCAGGGTTCCATCGTTTGAAACCCGCGCTGCTGGACCTCGGCGCGCGTCTCGCCTGGTGGGAGACGCGTGTGGGCAATCCGTGCCTGGTTTGACTCGCGACCATCTGCTGGCCCTTCGTATTGGCTGGTGGCACGCCGCCTTCCGCGTTCTCAAGCATGTCACCCCGATTGGGACGCTCGTGCGACTGGCGAAGCTTCGCCCTGTCGGCCCCCGGCGGCCTGCACGGGAACGGCGTATTACTGACCTCGTGAATCGAGTCGGCGGCCTGTGGGGAATCGGTCGGACGCCGACGTGCCTGGAGCGAAGTCTTGTGCTCTATCGTCTTCTCGGCGAGGCGAATGCGTCGCCGCGTCTGATGATTGGCGTGGCCCGTGGCAGGGGGACGGTCGCAGGCCATGCCTGGGTCCTGGTCGACGGGCGGCCGGTCGGCGACTCGGACGACGTCATCCAAAAGTACGAAGTGATGACCGGCTTCGAAGCAGACGGCCGAATCACGTCCGTGGCGTCCTGAGCGCAGCCGACTCGAACTGCATCCTGAGGATTTCGCCAAACGACGGCGCGCCGCGGAACCATCCAGCGAACGCTGTCTTGGGAACAGGTCCGATCACGTCGGTGACGCGGTGACGCAGCCCTGGGTGGATGCGGAACATGATGCCGTCCCCGGGGGTCAGATTGGGCAGCTCTCGAAGGATCTCGCGCGAGGCAGCCGAGCGCAGCTGAAACGTGCCGCCCTCGTACCGCTCCCGGCCGAGATTAACGCTCAGGGCCACCAGCCGATTATTTCCGATGTCGCTGTGCCACGAGTCATGGTGACCCGATCCCGGCACGAACCTGTACACACGGCCTTCGAAACACCCGATTGATCCGCAACCGGTGAGCGCTTCGACCAGTGCCAGCAGGCGCGGGTCGTTCGCCATGAGCATCAGCATCCCGAACGCCGTGCCCGGCCGTAGGCACAACTCCGTCCCGATGCCCGCATGAACGCGGTCTGCGAAGTCCCCGCGCTCGAGCTCGTCCTGCACGTCGCGGAGGACGTCGCCGGCGATCAAGCCCTCGAGCTTGACGCTGTGCAGACGCACGAACTCATCTCGCGCCCGACTGACGTCCTCGACGGAGCCCAGGACGCGGGTTTCGGACCGTGTCAACGTGACAAGGGGCGGCACCTGATCCTTCTGCGCAGTCGAGGCGTGCGGGACTCGTCCATATAATCATCTCGATGGATCTTCGCCACACCGAGACACGGCGCCCCACGCTGATCGCCCTGCTGCGAGCGGTGCACGAGGCCCCTGATACCGTCGGCGAAATCCTCAAGGGGGTGGTGGACCGCCCTTCCGCCTGGGAGGAGCTCACACTGTGGGCTGATCACGAGGGTGTGCTCGGAGTCGTTGGCCCACTTCTGCTGGCAGATTCAGGGCTGCCTGGAGCGGTCCGCGCGGCGATCGAACGCCATCGGGCCGTTCAGGACCTCTGGCAGGGCCATCTGCTCCGCGGCCTTGAAGCGGCGGTGACGGCCCTCTCCAACGCCGGGGTGCGGTCGTGCGCCCTGAAAGGCCCTGCCCTCGCCGCGCGCCTGTATCCCGATGGGGCAACGCGACCCTCCCTGGACGTTGATCTGCTGACTGACGCCGGAGATCTGGACCAATCGGTCGCGACCCTGGCTGGCCTCGGGTACCGAGCGGAGACTGGCCCGACGGCCGACTACCTGCGCCGCTATGGCCATCATCTCCATCTCGCAGCACCCGGGTCAGCGCCGATCGAACTACATTTCCGCGCGTACTCCGGCTTCGGCATCGTGCTGCCGGCCGAGGTGCTGCTCGATCGGGCAAGACGGTTCGAGTTCCCCGACGGCTTTGCCGTCCTCGTGCCGTGCCCGGAGGACGAGTTCCTGTACCTCGCGATCCATGCGGCCGGGCATAGTTTCTCCCGGTTGCTCTGGCTGAACGACCTCCAACGGCTGGTGCGCCGTTACCCGGGGCTCGACTGGGACCGCGTGTTCCGCGTGGCATCCCGGATGGGGATCGCCTTCGCCGTGGCGTACGTGGCGACGCTCCTCAGCCACTGGTTCAGCATCTCGATACCCGACCACGGGTGTCGGAGCCGGCTCGGCGTGAGGGGTAGGGCAGCCGACTGGCTGCTCCCGATCGTTTCGCGGCCCTCAGAACCATCCACCCGAGACGCCGCCGAGAGTCTCGTCTTCACGTCCCTGCTTTGTGATCGCACACGCTCGGCCGCGTGGCTGCTCCAGCATCACGCGCTCCGGGCGACCCGGCGGCGACTGCACGGGTTCGCGCCCCGTCTCGCGCCGGCCGACTGGGCCGCCTGATCACACGGCTCAGGCCTGGCGGCGGCGTCTGACCTGTTGCCCGTTTCCGGGACGATGGAGGGCGATGGCCAGCAGCACCACGAACAGCACGCGATTGCCCGGCATCTGCAAGCTGAACTCGACGAGCGACTGGGCCGCGATCCCGGCCAGCCCCGCGATCGCCCCCGCCCGGATCCATGTGGTGAGCGTGTCGTCCTCTTCGAGCGCCACCCGTCGGCGGATGCCCGAGACGATGAGGACGATCAGGCCCGCGATGGGCACGCCCACGAGCAGACCGCCTTCCGCGAGCATCTGCAGGTACTCGTTGTGCGCATGGGCGTACATCGACGCCCGGATTCCTGTCTGGTACACGAGCATCGCCCGCGCGTAGCTGCCGACACCAATCCCGGCGAGGGGAAAGTCGCCGATGATGCGCAGCGTGTCGCGCCAGGCGCTGAGGCGGCCGCCCGCGTCCTGGGAGGCCAGACTGAACCGTTCGAACGTCGCGCCGAGGCCCGACCAGGCCACGGCCCCGACGACGAGCATCAGGAGGATCGCGGCGGCGGCCTTTCGGACGCGAAGGCTCGGCACGCGCTTCACGACGAACGCGGTCATCACCATCATGGCGATCGCGAACGCGGCGATGCCCGACCTCGACCCGGTGAGGGTCAGCGCCATCCCCATGATCAGCACAGCCGTGGCCAGGTGCAGGGGCCGGCCGGCTTCCTCGCTCATCGCCCACCGAGTCAGTCCTCGCCAGTTCGTGTCTGGCGAGGGCCCGTACCGCGCCATCACGCCGCAGCCGTAGCCGACGACGAGCGGCAGGGCCATGACCATCCACCCCGCGAAATGATTCCGGTTGATGAAGGGCCCGAACGGATTGCCCCGCTGACTCGGTCTCCAGAACCCGTAGACGAGAAAGTCGTCAGGCGTGCCAACCAGCGCCTTCTGGACGACACCGACCACGGCCAGCGCGACCCCGAAGCCCATCACCTGGAGCACGAGCCACTCGAGCCCCACCACCCGCATGGCGCGGATCAGGCCGACGGCCAGAAGGGCCATCGCCGAATACAGCGCGAATGCCACAAGGGTTGAGTCCGGATCGATCGACAGGCTGTGGAACGGCGGAGGACGGTACAGCAGCAGGTAGTCGCGCATGAAAGGGTCGACCGACGGCGACACCCAGTCGAGGATCCAGTACGGGAGTGCCGCGGCCTGTGCGACGATCGCCAGCCCGACGAGGGCTGCGACCGTCCACAGCCGTCGCGTGCGTGGATCGCGCCAGGCCCGGCTCACGACGATGGCCCAGATGCCGAGCGCGGCGCTCGCCATCGCAAGAGGCCAGTACGCCCACGGATAGACGGCCCCGAACGCGAGGGCGCCCCACGCCAGGGTCGCGACCAGTCCGACGCCGAATCCTGTCATGTCACCTCAACCGCTTCTCCGGGCCTTCACATGGCCCGCTTGGCAGACTGGCCGGCGGCCAGCCGCGCATCGTCGAGCCCCTGGGCCCGGCAGAGATCCAGGAATCGCCCCGCGGGTCGTGTCGTCAGATCTGCCCACGTGCCGTGCTCCACGACACGACCCTGATCGACGACGTAGATAAGGTCGGCGGATCGAATCGTCGACAACTGGTGCGCAATGACGACAATGGTCATCCGCGCGTGCAGGTCTTCGATGGCGTGCTGGATCCGCGCCTCGTTCTCCGAGTCGAGCGAGCTTGTGGCTTCATCAAGGATGAGGAGCCGCGGTTTTCTGAGCAAGGCGCGCGCAAGCGAGAGCCGCTGGCGTTCGCCGCCAGACAGCAGGACGCCGCGATCGCCGACGACCGTGTCGAGGCCGCGTGGCAGGCCGGAGACAAAGGCCTCAGCGGCGGCGAGCCGCAGGGCCGCCCCAATGTCGCTGTCGGTCGCTTCTGGACAGGCCCACTGCAGGTTCTCTCGAACGGTTGCATGGAACAGGAGCGTGTCCTGGGCGACGTAGCCAATGTGCCGACGCCAGCTCCTGATCGCCGCAGGCACCAAAGGCCGGCCGTCGATCAGGATCCCTCCTTCCTGAGGAGTCAGCAGCCCGAGCAGGAGATCCGCGATCGTGCTCTTGCCGGCTCCCGACGGCCCGACGATGGCCGTGGTCGAGCCGGCGTCGATGGTGAGGTCAAGGTCGGCTATCGCCGGTCGAGTCTCCTGCCCTTCGTAGCGGAACGTCACCCCGTCCATCCGGATCGCCCGCGTGAGGACGACCTCGGACCCGGGCCCGGCCTCAACGGGTTCGGCCGCCTCTGCGCAGCGCCGTTCGAGATCGGTCACGATCTCGAAGGCAGGAAGTTCGCCGATGAGCATCTGCGCCTTCTCGTACAGGCCGGTCATGCGCGGCATCAATCGGGCAAACACGAACAGGAGGACGAGCAGCTCGGCTGCCGGCACCGCGAGGAGGCCGAACGAGACATACACGACGATGGCCAGGCCCACGGTCGACCCGAGCATGGTGGCGTGCCGGAACTGGCCGAACTCCGCAGCCGCATCCATTCGCACGGCCTCGTGTGCCCTCGCGAGGTCGTCGAACCGCGAGAACTGAAGGGCCTCGGCGCCGTACGCCTTGATCGTCTTGAGGCTCGCGAAATGCTCGGCCATGGCGGCATACAGACCAGCGCCGGACCTCGAGAGGCCTTCTCCGGCGATCCGGGCCCGGCTGAACCGGCCGCGCGTGATGAAGGCCAGAACAAGTGCGATAAGGACCACGATCCCAGTGACCGCCGGTGACATGTAGAGCGCCAGCCCGAAATACACGGCGGCGAGCCCGGCGGACATGACGAGATCGAGGGCAAAGTGCGCGGCCGTCCCCACGCGACCCACCTCTTCAGTCATCGCATGGAGGAAGTCGGACGACCGGCGCCTGGCGAAGAAGCCCCAGCGCACGCGCGTCGCCGCGTGAAACAGCCGGCGCCGCAGGGTCACGATGACATCGAGGTCGATACGGGTTGTCAGCTGCGTCTGAGCGCGCTGCAGCGAACTCTGGACAGCCACGATCCCGACATAGACGCCGAGCACGACTCCCAACGAGGGTGGTACGCCGATCGTTTCGAACAGCGTCTGCACGAAGGCGACGATCCCGCCTGCACTCCCCTGTCCACTGTCGACGCCGACGAGCGCCAGCAGGGGCAGCAGCAGCAGCACGCCAACCCCTTCGACGACGCTCAGCCCCAGGAGCACCACCAGACTGGCGACAAGACGCGTCGGCGAGACGAGCCGTAACAGCTCGACGACTGCCCGTGACAGGTGGACGATCCTCGGCATCCTTAGAACTTGCGGCCGCGCGCTTCCCACGTCCCGCGGAACGTAATCCAGAAGGAGAGCGCGATGAGGCGCAGGTCGAGCCAGAAGGACCGGCGCCGGATGTACACGCGGTCGTACCGGAACTTCTGACGGCGGGGAATGTCGCGAGGCGCGTAGATCTGCGCGACTCCCGTCAGGCCCGGAGGCACCCTGCAGCGCTCGGCAAACCCGGGCACGGCCTCGAGGGCCTCGTGGCGGCCATCGCCGCGGACCTCGATTTCGCCGGGCCGCAGGGCGCGAGGCCCGACGAAGCTCATGTCGCCGCGGAAGATGCTGAGCAGTTGCGGCAGTTCGTCCATGGCGGTCGCGCGGAGCCAGCGGCCGACCCGCGTGACGCGCGGATCGTGCTCGGCGGCTTGCAGCGCGCCGACCCGTGCCTCGGCATCCGGAATCATCGACCGGAACTTCAGGACGCGGAACACGCGCCCGCCACGGCCCACCCGCTCCTGCGCGAAGAACACGGGGCCGCCGTCCTCGAGCTTCACCGCGGCGGCCACGACGACCCAAATCGGCAGGGACAGGACGAGGCCGGCGCCTGACAGGAGCACGTCCAGGGCCCGCTTCACGCCTGCTCTCGAACGACGGCCTCGAACACCTTCATGTATCTGGCAACCTGCGCCTTCCGATCGAAGAGCAGGCCGGCCTCGCGCGCGTTCCGGCCGCACCGCGCCGTCATGTCGCGATCGCGGTAGAACGCCCGAATCTGATCGGCCAGGGCGCGGGCGCTCCCCGGCTCGGCCAGACGGCCGCAGTCGTGGGCTTTCGCGATCGCGGCGACCTCACACGTCTCCTCCACTGCCGCCACGTACGGCCGGCCGGCCGCGAGGATGCCGTACAGCTTGCTCGGCACGATGTAGCCCGACAGCCCGCGCTGCAGCGAGACGATGAAGAGATCGGCCGACGCGAACGACTCGCCGAGCTGCTCGCGGGGCGCGTAGGGCAGGAAGCGCACGTTCTCCAGCCCGAGCGTCCGGGCGCGCACCTCGAGATCCGGCTTCATCACGCCTTCGCCCTGGAACACGACAAGCAGATCCGGCACGTCGCGCAGGAGGGCGGCGGCGTCGACGATAGTCTCGAGGCCCTGTGACAGCCCCAGGTTGCCCGAATGCATCACGACAAACACATCGGCCAGCCCGCGGGCGATCGAAAAAGGGTTCCGCTTCGGGCCCGGCGCGATGGCCGCGGTGTCCGCCCAGTCGGGAATGATCTCGGTCCGCTCGGGGGGCGCGCCCTTGTCGTCGATGAGGCGCCGCCTCATCGTCTCGCCAAGGGCGAGGTTCCGCGCGGCGCGGCGCACGAGGAACCGATTGATGCGCTGGAGCGCGCTGTTGATCGTCTCGCTCCTGAAGTCCGGGAGGAGCGCCGTCACTTCCGGGAAGAGATCCTTGAACGCCATCACGAGCGGGGCGCCGAACCGCTTGCCCGACGCCAGCGCGGCCAGGCCGATGATCGGCGGGTCCGTGAGGGCGACGACGACATCGGGGCGGTCGAGCTTCAGCCCGGCCCAGCAGGCCGAGAAGAAGTAGGTCATGTAGTTCGTGGCGCGGCCGGCGAACCGCTCCTTGCGGAGGCGGGTACCCTGAGCGCGGAAAATCTCGATACCGCGATACGTCTCGCGGCCGACGAGGCGCCACCGCCCGGCGCCATCCGCACCTGCGCGGCCCTCGTGCGACGGATTGAGCGATGGGCCAGCCACGACCGACACCCGGCAGCCGTGATCGCGGACGAGGTCCTCGCAGAGGTCCGTCAGCAACTGGCCCGTGGCGGTCGTGTCGGGGTAGAACGAGCGATTGAAGAACGCGACGTGCACGTTGACGATCGAGGATCGGGCTACCGCTCCGTGAGCTTGGTGGCGAGTCCCGAGGCGACCCGCTCGCGGTCCTTCGTGCCGAAATACCAGTCGATGGTCCGGTGCAGGCCGTCCATGAAGGCCACCTTCGGCTCCCAGCCGAGCAGCCGCTTCGCGAGCGTGTTGTCGGCCACCCGGTTGAGCGGGCCGGTCGGCATCTCCGGATGCAGTTCGATCTCCGCCTGGTGCCCTGTGTACCGCAACACCTCCCGCGCGGCATCGATCACCCGGGTTCGCTCCATCGTCCCCAGATTCACCGCGGTGCCGTCGTCGATCTTCTCGGCGGCCAGGATCGTCCCCGAGATGATGTCGCTCACGTGCGTCCAGTTGCGGATCTGCTCGCCCGTGCCCCACACGACGTAGGGGTCCTGCTTCACGAAGGCGCGCGCAATCATCGCGATGACTGCATGATTCTCGTGACCCCGGTCGCCGTACACCGTGAAGTAGCGGCAGTTGGCTGACTTCATGCCGGTCTCCGCCGCATACGCGCAGAGCGTCATCTCGGCCATGAGCTTCGCCCACCCGTAGAGGTTGTCCGCGTCGTAGGGCGGACCGACCATGTCCTCCGTGAGGTAGAGAATCTCGCTGGGATTGGTCTGCAGGTGATTCGGATACACGCAGCCGGACGACGCGTAGACGATCTTTTCGACACCGGCCTTGCGGCACGCCTTGAAGAGGATGCCGTCGAGAGCCAGGTTGGTGGCGCAGGCCACCTGGTGCAGGTCCACGTAGCCCCGGCCGCCGTGGTCGGCCGCCAGGTGGAAGACCAGATCGATGTTTCGTGCCGCCTGGTCCGTCACCCCCGGGTCGTTCAGGTCCCCGTGGGTGAACTCGACGAGACCGTTATCGACGTGCTGCCGGATGTTGTCCAGCCGTCCGCTGCTCAGGCTGTCGACCACGCGCACTTTCGCCCCGCGCTCGACGAGCGCGTCGACGAGATGCGACCCGATGAAGGAGGCTCCTCCGGTGACGAGCACCCGCGTATTACGCCAGTTCATCTCTTCTCCTTCATGTGTTGAGTTTGGTGATCACCGGCTCTTCCCCGCGTCCTCGTCGAGACCAGCGGAGGTACGTGCCTCCTCGGGCGCCAGATCGGCAGACCACAGCCGGTAGTTGCTCCCGTCAATGGCCTGTAAGCGCCAGGCTGCCGCTCCGGGAAACGACTCGCGGATGATGCGTCCCTTGCCGTTCTGCTCAAACCGATCCGGCAGCAGCGCATGGACGCGAATCGGCCGGGTCGTCGCAAAGCGCTCATCGAGAGCCTCGGGCGTCATGAAGTCCGCGTGCCGGATGACGGCCCGGCCGGGCAGGTCCAGGGCGGACATCGGCTCGGTCAGGTACCAGACGTACTCCCGGCCCTCGGTCGCCTGGGACAGCGTCTCGCGGACTGACGCGATGTCCGTATCGGCGAGCAGCGGATTGTAGACCGCGGCCGGTCCAACGGCGTATCTATCCGATGTCCTCACGACCTTCGCGACGGCGGACACGGGACCATACGCCAGCGGCGCGACGACATACAGACAACCAAGCGCGCCGAGCACGAGCTTCACGCGCAGGGGTGCCTCTGTGAAACGCCGACGACCCTCGCTCAGTGCAAGCGGCAGCACGGCGAGCGAGGCCATGGCGACATGCCGCGCCTCGAAGCTCACCGACGTCGAGAACGTCCAGATCAGCAGCAGCAGCGCGAGACCTGAGACAAACACCGTCGAACCCAGCAGATGCGCAGGCGAGCGCGCCCAGCCGCGGAAGACCAGCCAGGCTGTGACGAGCCCCCCGGGCACGCCGATGAGCTCCACCCAGCCGTGGTCGGCGACGAGAGGAGAGCCCGGGTGCAGCAGGACATAGCTGAGCATCGCATCCAAATCGAGAGCCGCCAGCGCCGGATTCCCCGTGGCCGCCAGCAGCGTGCGCCATTGAGGCCGAAACGCCGCGCCGGCCGTGACCAGATTCGCCTCTGACGCGAACCGGAAGTTCAGAGCCGACAATGCCGCAACGGGAAGAATCGCGCCGGCAAGAATCGCGGCCAGCCACGTCCACGTCCGACGGGGGGCGCGATTTACATCGGCGATGTACCAGATCGAGATATACAGCAGCGCGCCGGCCGAGATCAGCAGAGCTGAGTACTTCAGCCAATACACGGAGCCCAGGGCGAGCCCTCCGAGGAACGCGAGGAGCAGGCTCGCGGCGTGCTTCGACGGGAGGGCCGGACCAGAAAATCTCTGCGTCAAGATCAGCAGCCAGGGCGTCACGGCAAAGACGAGGATCTCGGCCGAGTACAGGAACAGGGCGTTGCTGACTTGACGGACCCAGGGAAGACCGATGGCGAGCACAATCAGTATGGCGCGCGGGAGGGCGAACAGGCAGAACCAGCGGGACCAGCCCGCCACGCCGACAAGTATCGACAGAACGGCAATCAGCCTCACGGCGTGCCCTGGCGCCAAGCCAACGCTCACGAGCGGATACAGCACGATCTGAGTGCCGGGAGCATGCCAGAAGAGCCACTCCGGCGCATCGACCGACAGGTCCTGAGGTGACGGCATGACCAGATGATTCGGCGTGGGCGCAGTGCCGGCTAGGTACTGCTGAAGCGCCTTCGCCTGCCACCCGGGGTCGCTGTAGAGCCCCTGCGGCGTGCCTGCAACGAGAACCACGAGCGCGACGCTCGACGCAAGGCCGGCCATGTGAACCAGCATCCCGGCACGTCGATTCGGAGAGTTCCCACTCAGTGCGCCGTTGAGATCGGCACGCAGAGTTCCCCGCAAGAGCTTCATGACCCTCCATTGAAAAATCCGGCGCCCTGGGAGGTTGATTCCGCCATTGCCATGCGTGTGAGCGAATCGCCGTTCACCCGGATCGTTGGCACGGAATGAAACGGCTATGACTTGGTGATGACCCTGCTGCCCAGCACCAGAACGTCCATGCGCGTCCTCAGGAAACAGTCGAGCGCCTCCGATGGCTGGTGCACGATGGGCTCGTTCTCGTTGAACGACGTGTTGAGCACGACCGGCACGCCCGTCCGGCGCTCGAAGGCGCGGATCAGGGCCCAGTAGCCCGGATTGCTCTCGCGACTGACCGTCTGCAGCCGGCCCGACCCGTCCACGTGCGTCACCGCCGGAATGACGTCCCGTTTGTCGGCGCGCACCGGATAGACCTGCATCATGAACGGGTCTGGCACCGAGCCCTCGAAGTACTCGGCGTGCGCCTCTTCGAGCACGGACGGCGCGAACGGGCGGAACCTCTCGCGGAACTTGATCTTCGTGTTGATGATCTCGCGCATGTCCGGACGGCGAGGGTCGGCGACGATGCTGCGGTTGCCGAGCGCGCGGGCGCCCCATTCCATCCGCCCCTGGAACCAGCCCACGACCAGCCCGTCCGCGATCCCGGCGGCCGTCCAGTCCGCCAGTGCCTCGTCGTCGTCGAATCTCCGGACGCGGCACCCTTGCGCCTCGAGGTCGCTTGCCCGTGCGGCGAGCGCGGCTTCGATCTGACTGCAGTCGAATGAGGGTCCCCAGTAACCGTGCCGCATCACAAACCGGCGCGGCTGCCCGAGCACCTGGTTCCAGACGAAGTAGGCCGCGCCGAGCGCCGTGCCGTTATCGCCCGACGCCGGCTGGATGTAAACGTCCTGGAACGGCGTGCGCGCTCTGATCTTCCCGTTGGCGACGCTGTTCATGGCGCACCCACCGGCCAGGCACAGGTTGCGCTGCCCCGTCCGCTCGTGAAGCCCGTTCAGCACGTGAAAGACGGCTTCCTCGAATACCTCCTGCAGGGACGCCGCGATCGCCTCGTGTCGTTCGGTGACCGGCTCGTCGCACCTTCGGGCGGGTCCGAGGTCCCGCTCCAGGCGGTCTGAATACACGCGACCGAGCACCGGTTCCCCGTCGTCCCAGGTCATCGCGTCGCCCCCGGACCAGTGCTGGAAGTAGGACAGGTCGAGCTCGAATCGCCCGCCTGGCAGAAGGCGAACGAGTCGACGGATCGGTTCCACGAAGTCCGGCCGTCCGTAAGGCGCCAGGCCCATCACTTTGAACTCGTCGCCGAACTTCGTGAAGCCGAGGTGCTGAGTGATCGCCAGGTACAGCAGGCCCAGCGAGTGCGGAAAGAACGTCCGATGGAGAATATCCAGAGAATGACCACGGCCGACCGCCCAGGACGTGCTCACGAAGTCTCCGAACCCGTCGATGGCGCACACCGCGGCCTCATCGAACGGGGACACGAAGAACGTGCTGGCGAGGTGCGCCGGATGGTGCTCGACCCAGTGCACACGCGGGCGCGACTGACCGGGGCCCAAGCCGAGGACGTCGGCCAGTATCTCGGGGATGCGAGCAACCTGACGATAGTTGGCGGCTCGATCCTTCAGAAGCCCGCCGCCGGGTCGGTGGCCGACCGCAAACCACCCCTTGCGCAGCAGGTGCGCCCAGGGGTTGCGCGACACGCCGACGTGGTCGATCTCCTGGGGTCTGACGCCCGCCATCTCGAGGCAGACACGAATCGCCTCGCGGGGAAAGCCGGCGACGTGCTTGATGCGCCTGAAGCGCTCTTCCTCCACAGCGGCGACGAGCTCGCCGTCCCGGACGAGGACCGCCGACACGTCCGCGTGGTAGGCGTTGATGCCGAGTACGATCACCGGGACATCCTTCGCGGCGCCGGCACGATCAGGCGTTCGCCTTCTGCCGGAGTCGTCCTGCGGCTCAACAGATTCACGAATCGCCTCTTCGTCCGCCTCAGCACACTCAGCAGGCCTGGCGGCATGGCTTGCCGATAGTCAGCCCACCATTCCTCCCACCACAGCAGGATCGACCCCAGGAATGCGAGCGTGAAAGGCTTGGCGCCGGCCCAGTGGATCACGACCTCGTCTTCCGGCCGTATGACAGGTCCCTCGCCGGTCAGACGGAACCGCCGCTCCAGATCCGCCCTCGGAATGACCGGAACGACCGCCTGCAAGGGAGCGGTGGCGACCGACAGCCGCCCTTCAGCGGCGCCCCGAAACACCAGCAGGTTGAGGATGCCCTGATCTCCGCACAGCAACAGACTGTGGTCGCGCATCTTAGAGCCAGTAGATCCAGGTATTCCCGCTTCGAGAACAGCCCGCGACGGGCGATGAAGGACGCCGCCGTTGAAGTAGGGTCTGTTCCTCCAGGAGGCATCCGTGCTGTCACGAACTACTCGGCAAGAAGCTGCATGTACAGGCGTTCGTACTCGTCGACCACGGCGCTGTCGCTGAACCGGCGCTCGGCCTCCGCGCGGCACCTGGCGCGATCGATCTCGCTCAAGCGGGTCACCGCTGTCGCCATCTCGGTCGGTGTATCGCAGACAAAGCCTGTCACGCTCTCGTCGATGCCTTCGGGGATTCCACCCCGACGGAAGCCGATGACGGGAGTGCCACACAGCAGCGCCTCCGGTAGGACCACAGGAAAAGGCTCCTCCCATTCGACCGGCAGCAAGAGCGCAGCCGCACTGCCGAGCAGGTCGTTCTTCTGCACGTTGTTCACCGGGCCCACGTAGGTGACAAGGTCGTCGTCGATCGAAGGGGCGATCTCCCGGTCGAAGTACAGCCGCTCATGCGCCAGGTCCGATCGATTGCCGGCGATGATGAGCCGGCGGCCCGACTGGCGAGCCACCGCAATGGCCGTGTGCGCGCCTTTGCACCGTTCGAGGCGCCCGAGAAAGACGAGAGGCGCAGTTCGAGCGTCCGTGTCCAGCCGGCACGTGAGCTGGGATACCGGAGCGCAGTTGTAGATCACGCTCCAGTCTCCGCCACCGGGCGCGCCGGTGTCCCGAATGGCCCGGCTCACCGCGGTGAACCGCATGCGACGGACGCCCAGGGCCGCGACCTTGCGCATGTTGGCCGGGTTCACGGGACGCATGTAGGTCTGCACCTTCGGCAGGTTCCACCTGAGCACTCCAGCGAGGTAGGCGAGGCGCCCAAAGTTGTGCACGAGATCGAACTGCCCAGGACGGCGCCAGAAGCGTGCCGTGAGCCAGGCGGTGTTCCGCACGTTGCTCCACCGGGTCCACTCGCCTTCGCGGCCGAACGGCTCCAGCATGCCCGACGTCTTCGAGCCGGGCGCGGCCCACAGCCTTACGCTGTGCCCGCGCGTGGCCAGGCCATCGGCAAGGTCCGCGATCACGCGTTCGATCCCGCCGTAGTGATCGGGCGGAACTCGAATCAGCGGGTCCATAATCAGCAGCACGCGGGCACCACGTCCCCTGTCTTTCATGACTCGATCGCGGGCTTGGCAAGAAGCTCATCCGCGGCCAGCCGCTCGATGAGGTAACCAAGGGACTCCAACAACCGTACGCACTCGCCATCGAGCACCTGCGAGTGCGTCGAAACAAACACCGTTGGCCTCGCGCGACGCAGGAGGCCGCGGGCGCCTTGGAGCACAAGGTATTCGGCGCCTTCGACGTCGATCTTCATCAGGTCTGGATCGGGCAAGACGCCGGCATCTGACAGCTCGTCGAGAGACGTCGTCTGCACGGAGTGTGTGCCCTGCGGAGAAAGCCGGCCCGTGAAAGGGCCGTCCCCTTCGTCGAAATGGGCCGTGCCAGATCGATCGGACACGGCAAGAGCGAACACGGACACGCTTGACAGGCCATTGAGACGAAGATGTTCCCGAAGAAGGCTCAGATTTCTGGGCAGCGGCTCGAATGAAAACACCTTGCAGCGAACGCCGCCGCAGATTGCAGCGAGCAGCGTGTAGAAGCCAACGTTGGCACCGATGTCCATCGTCACGGCCGAGCCACGCGCCGCGCGTGCGAACGCCCGCTGCTTCTTCTGCTCGTAGGTTCCCAGCCAACATCCGTGCGTGCCGGCGCCCACAACCCATCGAGCTCCGCGTAGCGGGCCTCGCAGGACGCGCACCGACATTCCGTGGGGAATCAAACGCAGGGGAAGCCGAAGGATGCGACCCACGACGGTGCCGTGATGAAGCGTCTCCGGGAAGCTCATGGTTCAGACTTCGTTCGCGGTCGCTGCCGAAGCCATTGGGTCGTCGGCGGGCGGCCACGCTGCTCCTGACAGGAGGCTCCACCAGGCCGCGTCGAACACATCGCGCCCGTACCGCACGGTAGAACGGCGAGCTTCGAGGCCGGCGCGCGCCAGGCGCTCAGTGTCTTGGAGAAAGTACTGGAGGCCTTCCGCGAGAGCAGCTGCGGTCGGTTCAGGACAAAGCCACCCGTCGACGCCATGGGTCACCGTTTCAGACAGCCCTCCGGACGGGAATACGACGGAAGGCAGGCCAGCCGCCTTCGCCTCGAGAACGACGATGCCGAAGCTTTCGCGTTGCTCCGGCATGGACGGACAACAGTGGATAGCGGCAGCACGCAGCAGAGCATCGACGTCGTCACGCCATCCGAGCAGCCTGACGCGCCCGACCAGATCCGGCGTAGCCACCCGCTCCCTCAGTCGAACCCAATAGTCGCCGTAGACCGGCGAGAGCCAGCCGTCCATACGCCCGATGACGTCCAGCGACACGTCGACGCCCCTCTCAGCGAGAAGTGACACCGCGTCGAGCAGGACATGAAGGCCCTTCGGTGGAATCACCTGCCCGACGAAGATCACCTTGCGAGAGTCGCGCGTTACGTCCTGCTGAGTCTCCGCGCGGCTTGGACGCACGTTGGCGATCAGCGAGACCTTGACCGGACTGATGCCACAATCGAGGAGCTCGCCCCGTGTGAAGCGGGAATTGCACACGAAGTGACTGACGAGCGGATTGATCATCCAGCGCCACAGCCAGCGGTAGAAGAGCATCGGATCCGGCGCGTTGCAGAGCCGCATGACACAAGGAATGCCCAGCAGACGGAGAACGACCAACGCTGGAGCGTTCCGGATCACGGTCACGTGCTCGGGTACCAGCACGTGGGTCGGCCGGAACCGGATCGCCTGCTTGAGCAGATGCCCGCTGGTGCGAAGCACGTCCCACGTCTGGCGCAGGATCACCCGTGGATCGCGCGTGTGCCTGTCGAAACGCACGCTGTAGCCCGCCGCCGACCAGGTGGCGCCAATCCGCTCGGCCATCGGGATGATCTGGTCGTTCGCCCAGTCGTTCAGCACGCAGTGCACGGCCGCGCCGCGCTCCCGGAGAACCGCGAGCACCTCGAACGTCATCCGTTCGGCGCCGGTCGGCGTCACCATGCCCCCGCAACAGGCGAGCACCCGGGGCGCCCGCATTTCAGGCGGCTTTGTCTGCGACATGGTCGTGGCGGATCTGCTCCTCGATGTTGATGTCCACGAGCAGGCGGTACCAGAAGCCCTGCAGGACGTGGAACACGAAGCCTTCCCTGCCGTCGAGGAAACCGAGACGGAGGACGTACCGGTAGAGGAAGTAGCCGAAAGGACGCACGTACAGCGGCAGGCGCAGCCAGATGCCCTTCAGCCAGGCCACACGCTCGTCCGGGTTGCCGAACAGCCGTCCGCGCGACCCTCCTGTCCGCCGCCGTGCGACCTCGTCGGCGGCCTGCAGCCGCGCGTACCGATTGTGCTTCTCAACCCAGTCGGCGATGGAGGCCTCGTTGCGGTTGTCTTCGACGAGGTCGCCCGCGAGGCGCGCCGTCGCACCAGCCACATGGAAGTGGTGATCGACGAGATCGGCTCCCACACGGCCCCGGCCGCGCCGGAACAACTTCAGCAGGTACTTCGGGTAGTAGCCGCCGTGGCGGATCCAGCGCCCGCGAAACACCTGCCGACGGCAGAGGAAGTAGCCCTCGCACAGAGGCTCGCCCGCAAGCGCCGCGGCCATCGACTGCTGCAGCTCCGGCGTGACCCGCTGATCGGCATCGAGCGCGAGCACCCACTCACTTCGGATCGGCAGGGTGTCGAGCGCCCACGTCCACTGCTTCGCATGCGTCTCGAAGGCGTGCTCGACGACTTCCGCCCCTGATCGCGTCGCGATCTCACGCGTCCGATCCGTGCTGCCCGAGTCGACGACGAACGTCTCTCGCGTCCATCCGCGGACACTCGCAAGGCACGCGTCGAGGTTCTTCTCCTCGTTGAACGTCAGGACGACCACCGCGAGCGGGATCGTGGAAGCGTTCACGAGACCGCCTCGGCTTCGATGCCGTGGCGATCCAGCCAGGCCTCGAGCACCACGAGCATCCAGACGCGCGACCAGGTGGTCTCACGACTGCCCGCAAGGAAAGACGCCCACAGCCTGGCGAGGGCCGGCGCGGAGAAGAGTCCGCGGCCCGCGAGACCCTGCGGGCCAAGCCGGCGCTCGCAGAAGTCTCTCAGGGCCGACCGCATCCAGGGATCGAAGGGCAGCGTGAAGCCCCGCTTCGGGCGGCTGACGACGTCCTCGGGCAAGACCCCACCGAGGGCTTGAACGAGCAGCGGCTTCGGTCCGCTTCCGATGCGCTTGCAGGCG
>Ga0326597_10002052_pt1 | contig 30819 bp, 25 predicted proteins | sample RVTome_12_FD_203789 | JGI IMG/M metagenome (GOLD analysis project Ga0326597, IMG submission 203789) | Soil microbial communities from uranium-contaminated site in the Upper Colorado River Basin, Wyoming, United States - RVT100D185 | ecosystem: Environmental > Terrestrial > Soil > Contaminated >...
CCAGATCGCCATGCCGTGGGCGACCGAGTCCGTGGTGCTGCTGCGCGAGAAGAACGCCATCTGCGCGGGCGACGTGGAGTGGCTTGAATTGGAAGTGTCCTCCCGACGTCCCGGCCTGTCCCGCCCCGCGCCTGCGACCGGACTCGACGGCAAATTCAGTTTCGAGTATTGCGCAGCAGTGGCTCTGACCCAGGACCACGTCGGCATCGATTCCTTCTCCGACGCCGTTCGGTTCTCCGCCTCCGTGGAAGCCGCGTTGAAGAAAATTCGTCTGAAGCCGAACGCCGACATCTCGACGTCAACGCTCGAGGCGTGGGTACAGGCTCGTGCGGGCCTCAAGGACGGCAGGATCCTGGTCGAGCGCTGCGATGCCTACCGGGGCGCCGCGCGCAACCCCATTAAACGCGATGCGCATCTGGTTAAGGTGCGCGATTGCGTGCGCCGTGCCCTCGCAGAGCCGGCGATGGAGCGGTTGATCGGTCTGGTCGAAGGACTGGAGGACCTCAAGGACGCCCGCGTCTTGGCACGAGCGCTGGTGGGCGAGTAGTGACTGGCGCGAATCGACCGATGATCGCGGGACCACTGCAGTCCAATAAGCGACGTTAATCAGGAGCAGAAGCAATGCCTCAAGCGCTAGTCATTGGTGGATCGCTAGGCGGCCTGCTCGCAGCGAATCTTCTCCAATCGATCGGCTGGAAGGTGCGGGTCTTCGAACGCGTCGGTGACGATCTGGCGAGCCGCGGCGCCGGCATCGGGACGCACGAAGAATTGCTCGACATCATGCACCGAGTCGGCATTACCGTCGATGCCTCGATCGGCGTTCATCCGCAGTCGCGCACCTGTCTGGACCGGGCCGGCAACATTCAGCACACGATGCCCCGCCCGCGCATTCTGAGTTCCTGGGGACGACTCTATCGCGCGCTGAAGGACGCATTTCCTGGCGATGCCTATCACTTCGACAAGTCGCTGGTTTCTTTCCAGGACGATGCCTCGGGAGTGAGCGCATTGTTCGCGGACGGCAGCCGTGCGCACGGCGATCTGCTGGTCGGCGCCGACGGCATCCGCTCCACAGTGCGCGCGCAGATCATGCCCGAATCACAGCCAGTCTACGCCGGCTACGTTGCTTGGCGCGGCTTGATCGCAGAATCGTCCCTGCCAGCGGAATTGCATCGCGAGATATTCGCCCACAACATGGTCTGTTACCCTGATGGCGATGCGATGACCGCATATCCCGTGCCGGGCCCAAATAACGATGTACGCCCTGGCCACCGCGCCTATAACTGGGTGTGGTATCACCCGACCGATGCTGCCGGGCTGGCGACACTTTGCACGGATGCGACCGGATTTTGCCATGGAACCGCGATTGCGCCCGCATTGATTCGCCCGGAACTGCTTGACGACATGCTGGCGAGTGCCCGCAGGGTACTCGCGCCGCAGTGTGTTCAGGTAATCGAACTCACTTCGCAGCCGTTCTTCCAGGCCATTTTCGATCTGGAGTCCCCATGCATGGTGCATAAGCATGCCGCGATCCTAGGGGATGCGGCGTTCGTGGCTCGGCCGCACGTCGGCATGGGCGTTACAAAAGCGGCGCTCGATGCGCAGTGCCTTGCGGATGCGCTGCTGCAGACCAGCGATATCGATGCTGCATTGGCGCGCTACAACACACGCCAGCATCTTTTCGGTTCGCGCGTTATCGCGCGCGCGCGGCGTGTCGGCGCGCATCTTGGTGCGCAAGCGACCAAACCGCCCGAGACGTGGACCGAGCAAGAGCGCCACCAGGACCCGATACGTATGATGCGCGAGAGCGGCGCCCGGCTGCGCGACATCCCGGAGTTGATCGAGCTCGTGCGCGCCGAGCGTGGCGAGGCAAGCGCCGCCGGTGCGCAGACGTAACGCCGACTCCAGTGTCCAAGCCAGTGCACATGCGACCGAGTCTGCACCGAGTTCTGGGCAGCGCATCATTATTCGGCAGGTATCGATAACGACTGAATTCCGCTAACGACGCGCGTGCGTTCGTAGCAGACGCGAGGCTCTCATGCTGATGATCAACAACGAAGTCGTAGCCCAAGTCCTGACGATGCGTGAATGCATCGAAGTCCAGTCAGCCGCGTTCACCGGGCTCACTGAGGGCAAGGCCATTTTCAGGCCGCGTATCGACACCTACGTGCCTTGCGATCGCGAGGATGGCTACTACCGCTTCGGCACGGTCGAGGGCGCGAGCGGCGGCTATTACGCGGTGCGTCTGAAGTCGGACATCGTGCATTGGCCCAAGGGCGCGGATGGCAGCACGTCGGAGAACAAGTACTGCATGCAGCCCGGCACGTTCTGCGGGCTGGTCTTTCTGTACAGTTCGGGTAACGGCGAGCCGCTGGCGATCATGAACGACGGCCACTTGCAGCACATGCGTGTGGGGGCGGCCGCTGGCATCGGCACGCGGCTCCTCGCGCGCGAGAATGCCAGCACGGTGGGTATGCTCGGCTCAGGCGGCATGGCGCGCACGTTCCTTGAAGCCTACGCGGCGGTGCGCGACATCAGGAAAGTCAAAGTGTTTAGCCGTAATCCCGATAACCGCATCCGCTACGCGACGCAAATGTCGAAGGCGCTCGACATAGAGGTCACGCCGGTGGATTCCGCGCGCGAAGCGGCGCGTGGCGTGGACATTCTTTCTACTTGCACCGACAGCATCAAACCCACTATAGAAGCGCAGTGGTTGGAGCCGGGCATGCATGTCGTGAATCTCGGGCCGCATGAGATTTCGGCGGCTGTGGTCGCGCGTTTCGATGTGAAAGTGCAGCAGGGACGAGAGGGCCTGCAGCTTCCCGAAAGCGACATGTTCCGCAAGGGCATCGGCGGCAGTCTCGGCGCGTTCGTGATGGGCACCGAAGCGCAACGACAACGCTTGCCGCGCGCCACCAAGAATCTGCAGCTCGATGAATGGCCGGTCTATACCGATGTCCTCACCGGCAAAGCGCCGGGACGCACGCGCGCCGATCAGATCACGCACTACCGCACCATCGGCAACTGGGGCGTGCAGTTCTCCTCGGTCGGCGGATTGGTGTACCGCAAGGCACGAGCCGCCGGGCTTGGGCGGGAGTTACCGACAGAGTGGTTTTTGCAGGACATTCGAAATTGATCGTTATGGTATGACGTTCCGCGTCCGACGCGGCTGGACACACTGCCCCAGGGAGGCCCCATGCAAGCAACTCAGGTCCTCGCGACGTTCGTCGCAGAGACGCGCTACGGCGATTTGCCACCCAGCCTTATCGCCGAGTGCAAAATCGCCACACTGGATGCCTTTGCCGCCGCCTTCGTAGGGTCCTCACTACCCTGGGCGCAACGGGTGGTCGAAATGGTGAATGAGCTGGGCGGCGCGCCGGAGGTCTGCGTGGTCAATCAGCCGTGGAAGACCGATATCTCCCGCGCCGCGCTGGCCAACGGTGCGATGATAGGCGCCTTCGAGTGCGAGCCCCTCACCGGCTCCCACGCCTGCGGCACCGTGCTCCCCGCCGCGCTCGCCCTTTGTCAACGGGACCACCGCGACGGCAAAGACTTCCTGCTCGCGATTGCCCTCGGCTTCGAGTTGTCAGGACGCTTGAATCGGACCGCAGTGGGGTTGGAGAGTACGCGCGGCTTCCACAACCCCGGCATCCAGGGCCCATTCGGCGCTGCCGCCGCCGTGGGTAAGCTCTACGACTTCGATGCTGCCACGCTCGCCAGCGCTCTGGGGCTTGCCGGCTCCTGTGCTGCGGGTCTGCTTGAATTTGCCTGGGCCGGTGACGACACCAAGCGGGTGCACCTGGGCCGCGCGAGTTCCATGGGGCTGGAAAGCGCGCTGCTCGCCAGGAAGGGGCTGCATGGTCCAGTCACTGTGATCGAGGGCCGTTACGGCTACTTCAACGCCTTTTCGGAACCCACCGACATCGCCAAGCTGACCGAAGGGTTGGGCAAGAATTGGCTCATCCAGCCGGCCTCGCACAAGGCGTTCGCCACCCACGTGACCCACCAGGCGGTGGTGCAGGCTATCCAGGAGCTGAAGCGCGAGCATGGGTTCGACCCCAAGGCCATCACCCATGTCAGCATTCGCGGCGCGCACCGCATTCTTGAAGACCGCCATAGCGTGCGCGATCCGATGACGGTGATGGGCGGCCAGTACAGTCTCCCGTTTACTGCTGCGGTGGCGCTTACGCGCGATATGTCCGACCCGCTGGTTTACAACGATGCGGCCGTTAAGGATCCGCTGGTGCGCACTCTGGCGAAGGACATGGAATTGATTGTCGATAAGTCCCTTCACGACCTGTTCCCCGCGGAGGTGACGATCATCTGCGGCGGAATGACGTTCAAGAAGGTGACGTCCGCCCACAAGGGCTCGCCCCACAACCCGCTCACATGGGCCGATGCGTGCGAGAAGTTCAGCCGCTACACGCGCTCCCTGATCGGTGACGCACAGGCCAAGGCGATCATGGACGCGGTGGCCGATATTGACAACCAAAGCGATATGGCGCGCATCGCAACCTTGCTGGCCAAGGCCTGAGTCACTCCTCGACCGTGATCTGGTAATCTGCGACTCGAAAACGCAAGAAGCGGGGAGGCCACAAGCTATGAGTGCTGCAACGTTCGATTTCCTGCCGCTTTTGCCGGCCGGGCTGCCCCCGCCGGCGGCGCGCTGGACGGGGCGTATCAAGTTCGATTTCACCGGCGGCAACAATGACCCGGACAGGCTGCCGCTCGACGGGCTGATCGCGGCCGCCACTGCGGTGCTCAAACGTGAGGGCCGCACGCTCTCCACCTATGGGCTGAACAGCGGTCCGCAGGGGTATCGGGCGCTGCGCGAATTCCTCGTGACCAAGCTCAAGGCCGATGCCGACATCAGCTGCACGGTCGACGACATCCTGATGACTTCGGGTTCACTGCAGGCGCTCGACCTGGTCAACCGTACGCTGCTCGCGCCCGGCGATACCGTGCTCATCGAGGAGGACTGCTACCAGGGCTCGATCAACCGGCTGATCCGGCTCGGCGTCAAACCGGTCGGCGTTCCGCTCGACCGCGAAGGGATGCGGGTCGACGCGCTCTCGATAGCGCTCGACGATCTCAAGGGCAAGGGTATTCGGCCAAAATACATCTACACGATTCCGACCGTGCAGAATCCGACCGGCACTATCCTGCCCGTGGAGCGGCGTCGGGAGATGCTTCGGTTATCCGCGGCGCACGGGGTGCCGATCTTCGAGGACGACTGCTATTGCGACCTGATCTGGTCTGGCGAGCGCCCGCCGGCGATCTACGCCATGAGCGAGCGCGGTGGCGTCATACACATCGGCTCGTTCTCGAAGTCGATCGCGCCAGCACTGCGGGTCGGTTACATCGTGGCGCCCTGGGAGGTGATGTCGCGTATGCTCGCGCTCAAGACCGACGGCGGTTCTGGCGCGCTCGAGCAGATGGTGCTCGCAGAGTACTGCACGACCCATTTTTCCAAGCACGTCCCCGCGCTGCGACGCGGCTTGCGCGGCAAGCTGGAGACGCTGATGGAATCGCTCAAACAGTCCTTCGGCAGCGCGGCGGAGTTCGACGATCCCAAGGGCGGCATCTTTCTCTGGGTCAAGCTCCCTGACAGCGTCGACACGGTGAAGCTCTACCAGCTCGCGCTCGCGGCGGGCGTTGCGATCAATCCGGGGATCGAGTGGTCAGTGAACAAAGCCCACAGTCGCAACCGGATGCGGCTGTGTTTCGCGAGCCTGAGCCACGAGGAAATCCACCAGGGCGTCGCGGCGCTTGCCGAGATCTGCCGCAATGAGTTCGGGTTGCAAGCCGGTACCCCTTGACCGAGGCTCGGATAAGCCGTTGCACAGATCGCAATGACGCACGTGGCGGCGCTTAACGCTCCATGCCAGTCGAGCCGGCCGGCACGTCGTAGAAGGCAAGCGTCATCGAGACGCTGGTGTAGAAACCCATCAGGGTGATCACGTCGGTGATGCCGACATGGCCGAGGGCCTCGACCGCGCGGTCATAAAGTCCCTTCGACACCCAGCGCGCGTTGACGAGGCAGGTCGCCATTTCGTAGACGACCTGCTCGCGCTTGTCGGAGAACGAAGTCGCCAGGCCTGCGAGTATCGCATCGACCTTGTCGTCCGGCAGTCCGGCCGCCTTGGCGGCGCGCTCGTGTGCAGCGGTCGGGTAGGCCGAATGCCATTTGCTGTTGACGATACACACGGCGATTTCACGCTCGCGCTCGCTGAGCGAGTAGCCGGTGCGGAAATGCGCTCCGAGCGGTCCCATCACCTTTGCCAGCTTGGGGTTGTGCACATAGATCTTGTTCGGGCCGGGCAGCCGGCCGCGCGCCTCGATCAGCGAGCGATAGCCGTCCTGTTGCTCTGGCGTCATTTGATCGTAGGGAATTTCGGCATAGCGCCCGAAGGTGGGGGTCTCGGCCATTGGCGGTCTCCTGTGCTGAAGTCATCGGTTGGGGCGAGCATACCCGTTCGCGTGCCGGCCTAGCTACTGTTTTGGTACGCCACCGTTGAACTCCTAAACGTAATTACGCTATATTGGCTCGTCCCGTAATCGCGCTTTTCAAGAGGTCGAAGGTTCCAGAGTAAGGCAGGCGTTCATTCGTCATTCACAACTTTCGAGCCAAATTTCGGCTCACATACAAGGAGGCGTAGACAGTCTGTATCGCGGACTTGTCGCGGATAACTATGGCAAAACTAACTGGTGGGGCGATCATGGCGCGTGCCTTGAAGGATCAAGGCGTTGACTACATGTTCGGCATCGTCGGCTTTCCGGTCCAGCCGATTGCGCGCGAGGCACAGAAAGCCGGAATCAAATACTATGGCTGCCGCAATGAGCAGTCGGCCTCCTACGCGGCGGCTGCCGTCGGCTACCTGACGGGCCGGCCTGGGGCGTGCCTCGTGGTGTCGGGTCCGGGTGTCGTGCATGGTCTCGCCGGCCTCGCCAACGCGAAGGAAAACTGCTGGCCGATGATCCTGATCGGCGGCGCCTCGCCCGTGAGACAGAACGGCATGGGCGCATTCCAGGAAGAGCGCGGTGTGCTGATCGCCACACCCTTTTGCAAGTTCGCGCACGCGGTGGAACACCCCCATCGCATCCCGTTCTATGTGGAAATGGCCGTGCGCAATTCAATTTACGGCCGTCCCGGCGCCACCTATCTGGACATGCCGGACGACATCATTCTGGGCGAGGCAGACGAAGAAAAAATCCACTTCCCTGGTCGTTGCGCCGAACCGCCGCGTAGCACCGCGCCGCAGGAAAATATCGCACAGGCATTGAACGTTCTGAAATCCGCGCAACGCCCGCTGGTCATCATCGGCAAAGGCATGGCCTGGTCGCGCGCCGAGGACGAAGTCCGCGCCTTCATCGAGCGCACAGGCGTGCCGTTTCTCGCCTCGCCCATGGGCAAGGGCGTGATGGACGACAACCATCCGCTGTCGGTCGGCGCAGCGCGCAGCCACGCACTGCAGGAGGCCGACGTGATCGTGCTGATGGGCGCACGGCTCAACTGGATCATGCATTTCGGGCTGCCGCCGCGGTTCAATAAGAATGTGCGGGTCGTGCAGATCGATATCGCACCGGAAGCGATCAGCCAGAATGTCCCGGCCGAGGTGGCGCTGGTTGGCGATGGCAAGGCGATCGTCGGGCAGATGAACCAGGCGCTGGAAAGCTTCGAGTACCTATATCCGAGCGATACGGCCTGGCACAAGGCGCTCGCCGAGAAAGCGGCCGCGAACGCCAAGCAGATTCAGCCGATGATCGACGACGAATCGGCGCCGACCAATTACTACCGCGCGTTCCGCGACATCAGTCCCTGGATCCCGGAGAATGCCATCATCATCGGTGAGGGTGCGAACACCATGGATATCGGCCGCACCCAGATGCCGAACAGGAGTCCGCGCACGCGTCTGGATGCCGGCTCATACGGCACCATGGGTGTTGGCATGGGCCTCGTCATGGCCGCCGCCGCGGTGCATCCGGACCGACCGATCATTTCGGTTTCCGGTGACTCTGCGATCGGTTTTTCCGGCATGGAAATGGAAACCGTCTGCCGCCACAAGATGCCGGTGAAGATCGTCGTGTTGAACAATGGCGGTATCGGCAGCGGGGCCGCCGCACTCCCTGACGACCCTCTGAAGGCAGCGCCGGGTCATCTGACGGTTGGTGCGCGCTACGACAAAATGATGGAAGCATTCGGCGGCAAGGGCTTCTTCGTCACCGATCCCAAGGACCTGAAAGCGGCGCTCGACGCGGCGATGGCGTTCAAGGGACCGGCACTGGTGAACGTGCAACTGCACCACGCCGCGGGCCGCAAACCGCAGCAGTTCGCCTGGCACACGAGTTGATCCGGGAGCGCGCGCGTCGAACTGGTCGATCAGACCCGTAGTGTGGGTTAAGGAGCGGTGTGACGTAACCCACGACGGATGATGGGTTACGGGTCTTAACCCATCCTACGGCTCTGCCGTTCATCGATTGGCGGACGGAATTCTCACCGACTGCAAGACGCAGCCTTCGCATTCGCTTGGCTGGATTGCCGTGCGACATAAAATTCCGTCTGGCCACACGCAGGCGCCTTTCGCCAGGGGGTGATTCACGAGCCGGGAGAGTTCGTCCCCAAGGGCGGCTGGCGATGTCCACCAGACTTGCTTCACCGCAGCAAACGGTCCGATGCCCGCGATCTGGTTCTGTACGTCGGCTGCGCAGAACAGCGGCATATGCGGTCCGAAGTCGACGATACGCGCAACGATTGCGTCAATATCCGCCTTTGCGAGCTTGAACCGGTAGACGTGGATGCGATAGCCATCGTCCTGCTGAAAGCGGATGTAGTCCTGCAGCGATGGCCCCTGCCAGTCCGATTCCTCGGCGCGCACCGAGAGGTAGCTGCCAGCAGGATCGCTCAGACGCGATCCCACGAACATGCCTGCATGATTCCCAATCGTTGCATTCAGGTTCAACACGATCGCTACCTCGCTGGCGGCGGGTTCGGACAAGCTTACCGCCGCCGCCGCCGGGTCTCCGAAACCGTGGTGGCTATCGCCCTGCGTGTCGGGCGGTGGGACATGCGCGCATCCGACGAGCATCGCAGCCGTGAGCAAAAACGCTACTGCGCTGCGATGCCAACCCAGCCGCGTTGTGGGCCGTGTAGCGTTCTCAGCTTCATTCATCGTTGGAACCAACAATGTCTCTCTGAGTAAACATGGGCTGGTAAACATTAACGAATGTTATGCCTCTGCCCGTGTAACGGCCCCCGATACTGGGGCGTCACTCGCTGCAGCCGCTCGACAAGCCATCGTTCCCGGTTTTAACGTCTACCAACGTCGGGCGGCTTTTGAAACACATTGCGTATGACCGGTGATGGCCAGTTACCCGAGACTCTCGGTGTTCCAGATTGTCACCATTGGCGAACCCCGACTCCCGACCCGATATATCCCGGCTCTTGGTCGGTCATCGGAAAAATTCGACCTTCGCCTCACGGAACCAGAGAAAATTCGCGGGCGCCGCCGAAATCGGCCCATTGATCGCAAAGACTGCGATTTCGAACTTCTCGCCCGGCGACACGACGTTGTCGCCGAGCACCAGGCGGTTGGGCATGTTGAAGCCCTGGATGGTGGCCGGGCTCGGTCGGCCGGCAGCGCGCGGCATCACGCCATTGACCCAGACTTCCGCGTAGTCGTCGACATTGACGCGCAATACCGTCTTCGCACCGGCGGTGTCGATGCCCGCAGCGTTCGTCGGGATCGTCAAAGTCGTGCGAAACCAGAAGAAAGAGACGATGCCACCGCCGCGCTTACCGTCAAGGTCCGTGGGCGGAACCACTTCCCAACCCGAGTCGTCGAAACCGACCAGCTCGGCATGGGGTTCCACGTCGTAGGTTTTCTTGAATTCCGGCCGCGAGTCACTGAGCGCAGCGCACTCGACGAGCTTCGCCTCCTTTGCCCGCCACACTGCGCCGAACAACGCCGATCCGGCCTCGGTCATCAAATCGACGACATGCACCGGCGGCACCAATGGCGCGAGCGGCGGCTGCGGCTGCAACAGAGGCGGGATCGGGGGTGGCAGGGAATGCGTGGGCCGGATGTACTTGCTCGGAGGCATCTCTGTTTCCTTGTGCCATTACCAGAAAGGACTTCGTGTTGCTACCGTCTCAAGCGTAGGCCGCAGGCGCAGCCTCCCGAATCAGTTCCACAATCCGCATGGGCGAAATCGGCGCTTCGTTTATAGTCACGCCAAACGGCGACAACGCATCCTCGATCGCGGCGATGATGGCTGCGGTCGCAGGCAAGGTCCCACCCTCACCCGCACCCTTGACGCCCAGCGGATTCAGCGGCGACGGCGATTCGATGTGACCAATTTCGATGTGCGGCACGTCGGTCGCGAGCGGCAATAAATAGTCGGCGAACGTTGTCGTCAGGGGTTGCGCAAATTCGTCATAGATCAGACGCTCCAGCAGCGCGTTGCCGATGCCGTGTGCCGTGCCGCCCAGTACCTGACCGTAGACCACCTTGGGATTGATCGCGCGCCCGCAGTCATCGACGATCCAGTAGCCGCACAGTGTGACGTGTCCGGTCCAGATATCCACTTCGGCCTCAACCACATGACAGCCATTGGAGTACGTCGAACGCTCGGGCTGGAAATAAGCCGTGTGTTCGAGTCCAGGCGTCACCGCGCCTGGCAGGCTGTAGCCCGGCGAACCCGCGGCGTAAATGGCGATCTCGCGGAAACTCCTGCGTTGCTCCGGTTGCGCGACGTTGTATACAAAGCCGCCTTTCAGTTCCAGTTTCTCGGGCGATACTTTCAGCATGCTCGCTGCGAGCAAAATGGCTTTTTCCCGCACCCCTTTACCCGCAACGTGTACCGCGCTGCCGGCATTGACCGCACTGCGCGCTGCAAACGTGCCGACGCCCATGGCGATAGCGCCTGTGTCACCCGTGACGATATCAATCGCCTCGGGCGCAATCTGCAATTGATCGGCGCAGATTTGCGCCAGGGTCGTTTTGTGCGACTGGCCTTGCGGGGAGGCGCCGGTGCACACCACGATCTTGCCGTTGGTGGCCACCCGTACTGTCGCGCTTTCGTAGGGGCCCAGCCCCGTGCCTTCGACGAAACTCGCCATGCCGATGCCAATATGGCGGCCTTTGCTGCGCGCCGCCAATTGCTTGTTGCGAAACGTATCGTAATGCGCCATCTCCAGCGCGCGGCGTTGCGCTTGCGGATAGTCGCCACTGTCGTAAATCACTGGTTTACCGTCACGCGCAATCAACTGACAGTTGTAGGGCATTTGCGTGGGCTGAATGAAATTGCGCCGCCGTACCTCCGCCGGGTCCAATCCTGTGGCCTGGGCAATCTTGTCCATCAGCCGTTCCATCACGAACACCGCCTGCGGGCGGCCTGCGCCGCGCACAGGCGAGGTTGGCACCTTATTGGTGAACGCCACCACCATTTCAATGTTGAAATGGGGTATTACGTACGGTCCTTGTACGTGCGTCACCGCAATCCACGGCAGGATCAGCCCCAGCGGCGCGACATAAGCGCCATTCTCGTGGATCAGTCGCCCGCGCAGGCCTAGGATGTGCGCGTCGTTGTCGATTGCGACCTCGAGCTCCCAGAACTGGTCGCGCTCCTGCTGCGTGGCGACGAAATTCTCGCTGCGGTCTTCGATCCACTTCACGGGGCAACCGAGAAGCATTGCGCACGCCGAAATCAGCGCATATTCCGGATAAAAGGAACCCTTGGGACCGAAGCCGCCGCCGACATCGGGTGCAACCACACGAATCTCGTGGTCGGCGTACTCAAGCATATCCATCAGGACGCGTTTGATCCGGTGCGGCGACTGCGAGGTGACATACAGTGTGTTGCTGTTGAGGTCAGCATCGTGAATGGCGAGACAACCCCGCGTTTCCATTGAAAAGCCGCCGCCGCGATGGGTATCGAACGATGCTTGGATCGTTCTCGCGGCATTTTGGAATGCCATGTCGGTATCGCCCACGACAAACGGCACCTGCGCCACCAGGTTGTCGGGAATGCCGGCGTGCACCGTGGGCGCACCCGGCGCGAGACCTTTGCGTACATCGCTAACCGCCGGCAGCGATTCGTACTCGACTTCGACCAATGCCGCAGCGTCTTCCGCGACCGCGCGCGATTCGGCGATCACGACAGCCACCGATTCGCCGGCATAGCGCACCTCGTCTTTTGCCATGACCGGCTGCGTCAGCGCTTGCCGGATCAACGGATTGGACGACATCAGGGGCAGGCGTTTTTGCTGCAACGCATCCGGCAAATCCGCAAACGCATAAACTGCCCTGACACCGCTGACTGCGCGCGCAGCCACACAATCGATACGCACGATCCGAGCGTGCGCGTGCGGGCTGCGCACGATGCAGGCGTGCAGCATGCGATCGGGCTGCAGATCGTCGACAAAGCGCCCGCGACCGGTAAGAAAAGCCGGATCTTCCTTGCGCAAAATGGACTGGCCGAACCAGGTGTTGCTGTTTTCGTCGACACTCATGGCTTGGTATCGCTTTCGCTGCACACCCTCATGACCGCTTCCACTATCGTTTGGTAACCGGTACAACGGCATATATTGCCAGACAGCGCTTCCCGCACCTCGGCTTGCGTTGGCGGCACATCGCCACGGCGCCGTTCCAGGAATTCCGTCAGCGTCATCAGGATGCCGGGCGTGCAAAACCCGCATTGCAAGCCATGATGTTCCATCATCGCACGTTGCAACGGATTGAGCTTTTCCGGCGTGCCCAGCCCCTCAACGGTACGCACCGCCGCACCATCGGCCTGAACGGCCAGCATCAGGCACGCGCGCACCGATTTTCCCTCCAGCAGCACGGTACAAGCGCCGCACACGCCGTGTTCGCATCCGAGGTGTGTGCCGGTGAGTCTGAGATCGTTACGCAGAAAATCGGCGAGCGAAACGCGCGTCTCGACACTGCGTTCCAACGCCTTGCCGTTGACCGTAAGCTTGATGGTGCGGACGTCCTTCATCTCGAATCCTCGCGCGTAGATTCAGACAGGGCACGTTCCGTCAGCACGCGCGCGAGGTGCCTGCGGTAATCCGCTTTAACGAAGGCATCGGATTGGGCTTCGATCGATGATGCGAGGCGCGCCACGTCATTGAACACCGCATTCGTGGGTTTGCGGCCAATCAAGGCTTGCTCCACGGTCAGGGCACGTTGCGGTGCAGGCGTGCAGCCGCCAATCGCCACTGCGGCGCCGGTAATCGCACCATTCGCATCCAGCGCCAGAAGCGCAGCCACCCCGACAATCGCAAAATCGCCGCTGCGCCGAGCGTACTCGACAAATCCATAGCAATGCCCTTCCGGCCACACCGGAAATTCCGCAGCAGTGAGCAGTTCGCCCGCGCGCAAGGCATTGCTCAAATAGCCCGTACTCCACTCGGCTATCGGAATACGGCGGCTGCTACCCTTGGCTTCGGCAATCAGCGTCGCATCCAGGGCCGCTGCGGCAGCCACCAGTTCCGCCGCAGGATCGAGGTGGCACAGGGAGCCGCCGATGGTGCCGCGATTACGCGTCTGGCGATGTCCCACGTGTCGCAACGCGGCATGCAACAGCGGCGCCGCGCGGCCGACGGCCTCATTGTCTTCAAGATCGCATTGCCGGGTCATCGCCCCCACGCGCACCACCTGAGCGTCGCAATTCACGCCAGCGAGTTCGGTTACGCGATTCAGATCGATCAGGTGTTGGGGCGCAAGCACGCGGAAATTCAGCATAGGCATTAGGGACTGCCCGCCTGCCAGCACGCAAGGATCTTCCAGCGTAGAAATGAGGCCAAGCGCCTCGTCCTTGCTGCGCGGATCGTGATATTTGAACGGCGGAGCTTTCATGCCAGGGACCGCTTCGGAACGACGAACGAGCAAGCAGTTTACACGATGGGCATCACGGCGCATTGCGTGCGCACCAGTTCAATCAGTTCAGGAATGACCCGCGCTCGAGCGCGGCTGTCGTGCGCGAGAATTTACGCGTAACTGCACCGACGGCCGTCTCGTTGTCAGCCAGAACTGGGTCATACCGGTCGGCTCGTCATAGTCTCTGGAAAACACCCTGCCCGAGAACCCGCTTCTGTGCCAACATTGCAACTCGTCTGTTTCGGAGTGGCTGTGTTGTCTCGTTACGAGAGCGATTCCGTTGCCAAGCACCGTATTCACGAAACCCTGGCAGCCGGCGTGTCGGGGCTTGCCGATCGCGTCATGGTCGGCCTCAACTGGACGTTGGTCGTGGGTCCTAGTGGTGCTGGGATGGCGCAGACGCCGGCACGCGGCACCGCCGGCTGCCGCAGCCTGCCTCGACCGGGCACTTATGCGGGACAATCACTTGCCACACTCGCGGCGCTCTGGACATCCGAAAACATCTTCGAGCACACCATCGCCGCCGCCGCGGTCAATGCGCATTGGAATCGTTACGATCTTGAGGCGAGCGCGATAAACGGTCTGGACCTGATCGAAAACCGTGGCGAGCGTACTGTCGTGATCGGACGCTTTCCGGGCGTGGCGGAGCGCCATCCGGGTATCGCCGTGGTCGAGCGCGAACCCCGCCGCGGCGAGTATCCGGAATCGGCGTTGCCGAGTTTGCTGGCAGCAGCCGAGTTCGTTGCTATTACAGCTTCCACCATCGTCAATGGCTCGTTGCCCGGCATCCTGATGCGCTGCCAAGACGCTTTCGTCATACTCGTCGGGCCGAGCACGCCGCTTTCGCCAGCGCTATTCGATCACGGTGTCGATGTGCTTTCTGGCTTTGTTGCGCGCGACGTCGACAAGCTTGCCAGGGCGGTGAGCGAGGGGGCCGCAGTATCTGCGCTCAGGCCCTACGGGCGTTACGTCACAATCCGCCACGAAGAATTGCGGTAACGCTTGGTACCACCGAGCAGTAGGGCGCTGTCATCGTATACTTGGGCGCGCCGCGAAGAGCGAACTAATACACGCTCTGAGGCGCGTTGCGGCGCTGTGCTTTGCATTAATTCGTGGCGTCCGGTTGAATGCGGTGCGTCCGATCGGGGCCGGGTGTTGCCTTATTCCGGCGCCCCATGCGCGTAGAGCTTCAGCGCCGCGTACATCGTCGAGAACGTCGGGGTCGGCATCCCGAGTTCCTTGCCTAGCGCCACCACCTTGCCGGCAAGCCACGGCAATTCGAGCCGACCGCCGTGCAGCAAGTCCACAGCCATCGATGGCATCATCGTCGGCGGAAAATTCCGTGTCGCCTTCTCCATCCGAGCCTGCATATCGGGCGGCAGTTTCACGCCGAGCGCGCGACCCAACGCGATGACCTCGGCGAAGCCTGCGCTGAACAGCGCCATCACATCCGGATCCTCGCGCAGCTTGCCGAACGGCAGCCGGATTAGCGCCACCACCGAACTGTTCACCGCGAGCAGCACGAATTTTTCCCACAGCGCTGTCTGGATCGCGTCGGTGAAGGCGACATCGAAGCCGGCCTTCTTGCAAATCGACTGAAACGCCGCCCCACGCTCGCTCATGCGCCCGTCCAACTCGCCGAACACGATCTTCATGAACGTGCCGGTTTGGCGGATCACACCGGGCTGATCGATTGTGGCGCTGATTTGAGCCACGCCCCCCATTACCGCCTCGCGGCCCAAAATGGGAATCAGCCGATCGGCCGCATCGATGCCGTTCTGCAGCGGGATCACCGCCGTGTTCGGTCCAACCAGACTCTTGATTGCCGTGCCCGCGCTTTCCACATCCCAAAGCTTTACGCAGAACAGCGCAACATCCACGACACCGATTTCGACGGGGTTATCCGTTGCTTTGCACGGATGGACGTGCATATCGCCACGAGGACTCGCGACCCGCAGCCCGTTTGCGCGCATCGCCTGCAAATGCGCCCCGCGTGCAACGAAGGTCACGTCTGCCCCTGCCAGCGCCAGCGCCGCGCCGAATGCGCCGCCGACTCCGCCAGTCCCGATGACTGCGATCCGCATGCTTGTCTCCGCTTTGCCGGCTCCGACGCCGGTGATTTCTTCGTAAATGCGGCAGCCGTTTCAGCCTTTCGGAGCGCGGTCTGCGACGATCTTCTCGGTCTGCTGCGACAGTATTGATGGAAGGATAGGGCATACCAGGGCGCTTGAACAATCCTCTGCAAACCATCAGAGGCCGGACCCGGGATCAGAGTCGACGCGACCTCTGGACGGGCCGTGCCGCGCCACGTATGCTAACGCCATGAAGGCACACGACCGGCGCATTGCCAGCACATTCCGAGCGCAAGCACGGCGCGGAAATGACATCAACTTCCGCCGGTGCGTGCCGCGCGGTGCTCTAAGCCTTGCGGAGAGGATCGCAGGCCCGCGATGAATCGCCGCATCAAGCACGATAAGCCGGCGCCCATCGAGGACTATGCGCTGCTCGGCAACATGCGCACCGCGGCGCTGGTCGACCGCAACGGTTCTGTCGACTGGATGTGCCTGCCGCAGTTCGACTCGCCGGCGTGTTTTGCGGCGTTGCTTGGAAACGCCGAGCACGGCCATTGGCTGCTGCGCCCTGTGGACGAATCCAAACGCATCGAGCGCTGCTATCGCGACGGCACCCTGGTGTTGGAGACGACCCACCACACCGCGAGAGGTGTCGTGCGCATGACCGAATTCATGGCGACCGACGTCGGGGCGCCGAAGCTGGTGCGCATGGTCGAGGGCATCAAGGGCGAAGTGTCGATGTGGACGCAGCTCGTGGTGCGTTTCGACTACGGCTCGGTCGTGCCGTGGGCGCGTCGAACCGACGATGGCCTGCTTTTCGTCGGCGGCCCTGATGCGCTGCGCCTGCGCACTCCGGTGACGTTGCACGGCGAGAACTTCACCTCGACGGGTGAATTCCGGGTCCGCAAGGGCGAGCGCATCCCGTTCGTGCTCGCCTATCAACCGTCTCACAGTCCGGCGGCGCCCGCGCAGGATCCGGATGCCATGCTCTTGCAGACCGAGCAGGTCTGGCGCGCCTGGTCTGAGCAGTGCACGTATCAGGGGCCTTGGCGAGCGATGCTGCTGCGTTCGCTCATCACCCTCAAGGCTCTGATCTATGCGCCGACTGGCGGGATTATCGCGGCGCCGACCACTTCGCTGCCCGAGGCGCTCGGCGGCGTACGTAATTGGGACTATCGCTACTGTTGGCTGCGCGATGCTGCTTACACCCTCTACGCTCTGCTGATGACCGGCTACCGTCAGGAAGCGCGCGCTTGGCGTGACTGGCTACTGCGCGCCGCGGCGGGGCGACCGGAGGACCTGCAGATCGTCTACGGATTGCGCGGCGAGCGGCGACTGCTGGAGCGCGTACTGTCCTGGCTGCCGGGATACCAGGGGGCAGCGCCGGTGCGCATCGGCAACGCCGCGGCGGGACAGTTCCAGCTCGACGTCTACGGCGAAGTCATGGACGTGCTCGGATTGGCTGGCGAATTCGGCATCAATCACGACGACAACGCGTGGCAGCTGCAGAAGGCCCTGATGGATTTCCTCGAGTCGAACTGGCAGCGGGCGGACGAAGGCATTTGGGAGGTGCGCGGCGGCAGGCGCTGCTTCACGCACTCCAAAGTGATGGCGTGGCGTGCGTTCGACCGTGCGGTCAAGAGTGTGGAACGCCTTGGCCTTGAGGGGCCGGTCGAGCGCTGGCGCAAGCTCAGGTCTGCGATTCACACCGATGTCTGCGCGCACGGTTACGATGCCGCACGCAACACCTTCGTGCAGTTCTATGGGGGCACGGCGCTCGACGCCAGCCTACTGATCATCCCGCTGGTCGGGTTCCTGCCCGCCGGCGATCCGCGCATGCTGGGTACTGTCGCCGCAATCGAACGCGCGCTGATGAACGGGGGGCTGGTGTTCCGCTACTCGGACGATCGTGAGGATGTCGATGGCCTGCCTGGCGGCGAGGGTGCGTTCCTGCCGCTGAGCTTCCTCTACGCCGACAACCTCAGGCTGCAGGGGCGCCGCGCCGATGCCATCACCATGCTGGAGCGCTTGCTCGGGCTCGCGAACGACGTCGGTCTGCTGTCGGAGGAGTATGACCCGAAGTCAGGCCGGATGTTGGGTAACTTCCCCCAAGCCTTGACCCACGTCGGGTTGGTCAACAGCGTGATCCAACTTTCCGGTACCGGCAGGCAGCCTCCGTCCCGCGCGCCGGCAGCGAAGCACGCACTAAGACCAGAGCGCTCGCCGACACGCCGCAAGCCGGTAACCCGCCCAGCGGCATCCAGGCAGGCCGTAGCACCCAAGGCAAACGCTGCGCGGCTTCCGCGCCGTCGCCGTAAACCTGCGACCTGAGTTTGCGTAGAATAGTCACGCGCTCAGTTGGCGCGACACTCACTGCAAAAGGATGAACATGTCAGGAGTTCTGGAAGGGACGCGCATCATCGATTTCGGACAGTACATCGCAGGACCCATGGCGGCTATGTTGCTGGGCGACCAAGGAGCGGATGTCATACGCGTCGATCCGCCGGGGGGGCCGCGCTGGGATACGCCGGCCAATGCAACCTGGAACCGCAATAAGCGCAGCATCGTCCTCGATCTGAAACAGGACGCAGACCGGGCAACGGCGCGACAACTCATCGCGGGTGCGGACGTGCTCATCGAGAATTTCCGTCCTGGTGTAATGGACCGCCTCGGTATCGGCGCCGGGGCCATGACGAGCGCTAACCCGGGTCTGGTCTATTGCTCGCTGCCGGGCTTCGGCGCCGACGATCCGCGTGCGCAGGTCAGAGCATGGGAAGGCGTGGTGGGTGCGGCCACAGGAGCCTATCGCGCCAGTAAGGCGAGTCGGGGCCGGCCGATCTACACGGTCATTCCCTACGGCTCGGTGTACGCGGCTTTCCTATGCGCGGTGAGCGTCGCGATGGCGCTGAATGCGCGAGCGCGATCCGGGTTGGGCCAAGTCGTGGAGATTCCGCTGTTCGATGCAACCTTCACCGCCGTCGGCGCGCGCGGGCTGCTGGTCAATGGCAAGCCCGAGGCCGAACCCGAATTCAATTGGAGCCGGCAACTGCCCTGCAAGGACGGGCGCTGGCTGATGTACGTTGCCAACAACAAGAAGTTCGAGGCCTTCATCAAGTCGATCGGCATGGACAAGTGGCGCGACGCCAAGTTGCCGCCGAGCGAGTTGGCGCAAAAATTCGACGAGGTGATGCGTACCCGCACGGCCAAGGAGTGGGAGGACATTATCGCGGAGATCGGCTCCGAGGGCGTGATTTGCCATACCAGCGCCGAGTGGCTACACCATCCGCAAGCGCTGGAATCGAAAATTATCGCCGACTATGATGATCCGGAGCTGGGGCGCTTCCGCGGTCCCGGGATCAACGTGCGACTGTCCGTCACACCGGGATCGGTGCGCACGCCGCGTCCGCGGACGAATGCGCAGCGCGCGGAGATCGTGCAGGAATTGGCCGCGCGCAAGCCCGCGGCGTATGCAGTCCAGGCGGCGAGCACGGAAGTGTTACGTTCCGCGCTGCAGGGCGCGAAGGTGGTGGACTTGTGCATCATCCTGGCCGGGCCTACTTGCGCGCGCACCCTCGCAGAGTTCGGTGCGGACGTCATCAAGATCGACAGTCCCCACAAGGGCACGGTACTGCGACACAACGACATCAACCGCGCCAAGCGCAGTGTCCTCATCGACCTGAAGACCAAGGAGGGGCTCGAGATCTTCTGGAAACTGGTGGATGGGGCCGATGTGGTCCTGCAGAATTTCCGCGGCGGTGTCGCCGAGAAACTTGGAATAGACTACGAGCGCGTGCGAGCGCGGCGGCCGGATATCGTCTACGGCTCCATGAATACCTTCGGCCATGTCGGTCCTTACGCGAGCCGCCCTGGCCATGAGCAGCTCGGCCAGGCCGTCTCGGGCATGCAAGTGCGCTACGGCTCGGCCAAGCCCGCCACGGCGCCGTTCGCCGCGAACGACTATGGAACGGGCCTGATGGCCTGTTATGCCGTTGCGCTAGCCTTGCTGCACCGGCGCCGAACCGGAGAAGGGCAATTCGTCGACAGCGCACTGGCCTACACCGCAACCATGCTGCAGTCGGCGCTGCTGCAGGAGTACCAGGGCAAAAAGTGGGATGAACCGCACGGCCAGGAGGCAACGGGCAGCGGGCCGCTCAATCGTCTTTATCGCGCGAACGACGGCTGGCTGTTCCTCGCGGCGCGCTCAGGTGGGCTTGCGCACTGCGCCGAGCTGGCTGATCTCGCCGGCCACGGCGGTGCGGATCTGGAGCGCGCCTTGGAAGTGCGCATCGCTGAGCGCCCCGTGGCGGCGTGGGTCGAGGCGTTGAACCGCGCTGGTATCGGCGCCCATCGCGTCGTGCCAAGCCTGGTCGAGCTGATGACCGATCCGCTAGTTCGCTCGCGCGAGTTGGCTGTTACCCGCGATCACGAGGGCTTCGGACCGATCACAACTACGGCGCCAGGGGTTAAGCTTTCACGCACGCCGATGACGGTCGGCCGGCCTGCGCCCAGACCCGGATCGGATGCCGCCAGTGTCCTCGCAGAGATTGGCCTGGACAGCGAACTCGAGCGCTTGATCCGCATTGGCGCGATTGCCGTGGATGGCGTGAAGGCGGGCTGCTGAGGCGAAAGTTCAGTCAGCGGGCTGTGGCCCGACATAGTTGGACAGCGGCCGGATCAGGCGCCCGGTCTTTTGCTGTTCCAACGCGTGCGCAATCCATCCGGCGCAGCGGCCCAGCGCGAATACCGGCATGAATGCTTCACGCGCAAGGCCCACCGCGTCGAGCAGCAGCGCGGCATTGATTTCCAGATTGGTTTGCAGCGAACGATCCGGCTTGTGGCGCTTGAGCGCGGCCAACGCACGCCGCTCGAAATCCGCAGCGAAGGCGAAGCGGCCGACGCTCGGACCGAGACGCTGCAACGATTCGCGCAGTGCATCGGCGCGCGGGTCGCGGACGCGAAACACGCGATGACCGAAGCCCATCAGTCGACCGCCAGCGGCAAGCTTGCGTTCGAGCCAGGCATCGATATCGCCGCTCGCGGCGGCTTCATCGAGCATGTCGAGCGTCGGCCCGGGTGCGCCGCCATGCAGCGCTCCGGTGAATGCGCAGTAGGCTCCGACGACGGCGGATGCAAGCGAAGCGCGCGTGGAGGCGACCACGCGGGCGGCGAAGGTCGATGCATTGAGCCCATTATCGATGACGGCACAGAAATAGGTGTCGAGCGCGTCCGCGATCGGCTTGTCCGCCGGCGCGCCGTGCAGCATGCGCAGGAAGTCGGCCGTCGTACCGAGTGACACATCCGGGGCAATCGGCGCCAGGCCGAGCTGAGCGCGGAGCAGTGCTGCAATACCGACCGACATCGCCGCTGCAATCTGCGCCGGCGTGCTTTCATCGGGAACAGCGGCGAGGCAGACGCGCACGCCTTCGAGTAGCGGTCGCCGCGCCGCCGCCTCGAGCCAGCCGTCGAGGCGTGAGAATGCTAGCTGCCGACCGTCGGCGAACGCCTTCAGGATGCCGGCGCGGGTTAGACCTTCGCCGGCAAATCCGTCCCACAATAGTGCCACTGCGCCGTCATAGCCGTGATGCGCAATCAGATTCTGCACGGTGTATCCGCGCACCAGCACCACACCACGCTCGCCGTCGGTATGACTGAGTACTGTTTCGGCCGCGATCACGCCTTCAAGCCCGTTATCCACGTCGTTTGATCCTTTCGCCTACAGCGCTACCGAAAGTTCGGCAGCACCTCTTTCGCAACCAATTCCATCTGCCGGTAGGTGTCTTGCTCGTCCTCGGCGAGATAACTCAACACGACGTCGCGCACGCCCGCGTCGATACGATCCTGAATGCCCTTGATGACGTCTTTTGTGGTGCCGGTGAGGCACAACGCCTTGGCTACGTCTTCCGCGCTGCGCTGTGCAGTGGCGTACTTCCCGAGGTTCTTGACGGCAACGGCGAGCGCTGCCTTCGGATCATCGGAAACGGACGAGGGCTGCGCTACACCGAAGTGAAACTTGCTCGCGTCGCGGCCCGCGGCCTGCACATGCTTACGCACGGTCTCATTGCTCTCTTTCAACCGTCGCACCGTGAATAGATACGGATACCAACCATCGCCGAGGGTTCCGGCGCGCTTCATTGCGGCATCGCTGCGTCCCGCGATCCAGATTGGCGGACAAGGCTTCTGCATGGGTTGCGGCAACAAAGTTGCATCCTCGAACTGGAAGAATTCGCCTTTGTGCGTAACATGCTCTTCGGTCCACAGCCGGCGCAGCAGCGGCAGCATCTCGTTGGTCCGGCGGCCGCGCGTCTCCACGGGGACGTTGAGGATGTCGTACTCGATTCGGGTGCCGCGCTGCCCGCTGATGCCAACGCCGAAATCCAAGCGCCCGTTGGCGATGTGATCGACGGTCGCCACCAGTTTGGCGAGCATCACAGGGTGATAGAGTGGTGCGATCACGATACCGGTCATCACGCGTATGCGCTTGGTGGCTGCGGCAGCGGCGGCGAGCACCGGCAGCGACAAAAGTCTCGGAATCGGTGGGTCGCCGTCTTGCACGTGCTCTCCCATTACGAGCCGGTCGTAGCCCAGCACTTCGGCACGCTGGGCGAACTCCGCGATATGTTGGGGCGCAACGCTGCTGAGTGAACATCCGAAGGTTACGGCGGGTGCGGGCATCAGAGTTCTCCTTGGCTCGATATCGAATTCGGTGCTGCAGTCTAGCGTATTGGCGCGCTCGCGTCGCCGCTACAGGGAACGCGGCAATCGTCTTGCTTAGCGGCGCATTCGGTGTCAGCATCGATAGCCGACCCATTGCCGAAATTTAGTTCAGCTCGCGCAGGAAGTCGAAAGCAAACCCATTCGCCACAGGAGAAATTCCGATGTCCCGCAGATTCGCTGGCCTGATCCCCTACGAGGGTTACCAAGACATGATCGTCGAGAAGAACGACGGTGTAGTGACGGTCACTCTCAACCAGCCGGAAAAACTCAATGCCCTGTCGCCCGCGATGCGGATCGGTCTCAAGCGCATTTTGGAAGACGTCAACGATGACGACGATGCCAAGGTGCTGGTGCTCACAGGCGCCGGGCGCGGGTTCTGCTCGGGTGCGGACATGGGCGCTGGCCCCGGCGCGGGGAGCCCCCCGCCAAGCCGCCAAGAAATCGAGGAGTCGCGCTTCGGCTGGATCGGACGATTCCGCACGATGCGCAAGCCCGTAATCGCTGCGGTTAACGGTGTGGCGGCAGGCGGCGGATTTTCGCTCGCGTTGGCCTGCGATGTCCGCATCGCCTCCGAGCAGGCGCGCTTTGTCACGGCGTTCATGCGGCGAGCCATCTTGCCGGATCAGTCGTCGACGTGGCTGCTTCCGCATCTCGTAGGTACATCCAGATCGCTGCTCATGTTCTGGTTGAGTGACGAGGTCAAGGCGGAAGAGGCGCTGCGCATCGGCTTGGTGGACATGGTAACGCCGCACGACCAATTGATGGAGCGCACGATGCAGATTGCCGGGCGGCTCGCCAAGGGGCCTTCGGTCACGATCGAGCTGACCAAGCAGGCCGTCTATCACGCGATGGGCGTATCGCTGGAGACGCAGGCCGAATACGAGGAAAACCTGCTTAACAAGGTCCACCACACGGAAGACGTGAAGGAGGGACGGATGGCATTTCGTGAAAAACGTCAACCCGTCTTTAAAGGGCGCTGACGGTTCGCCGCATGGTTGTATTTGTCGCCAGGCCGCGCTGCCCTGGCAAGCAGTTTCATGAACCCATGCATATCGGCTTCAGATTCGAGATGCGCGACACGCGTAGCAATCTTCGTGGCATTTTGGCGGCTTGTGAAAGCGGCGGCCTCAGAGAAGAATTTTTCCTCCACCAGCCGCCAGGTCATTGGATTCTTCGGATCACCCAAAGGATAGAGCGTTTCGTGATAGAAGCTGCCGCGCGCTGTCGTGATTTCCAGTGCAGCAGGGCGGGCGCCGTGCTTGAACAGCGCGGTCAAGCGCGCATCGGCGGCGAGAGTCGTCTTGCCGATCAGCGCATGAATTGCCTTGTTCTGCAGATACCTGCGTGCAAACTGTTTTGACGTGACCTCGCCGGCAACCAGCGCCGCCGCGACGCAGTAATGAAAGCTGTGATCGGCGGTCTCTTTGCTGTCGGGTACGAGTTTTTGTGTGTCCCAACTGGGTTTGGTAACGGCTTCTTCGTGCGCGAGAATGCGTATGCTCTGCACTTCGTGCGGACGAATGCCGTGCGTCGCGCGCAACACTAACGCCGCTTCGACCATGGCCGGCGTCATGCCTTCGACGGGGTAGGGCTTCAAGCCGACCTTTAGAATTCGATAATCGCCCGTTTGCGGCAGCAGCGGCGCGACATCGACGCCACCGGCTACCGCATGTTTGAAACCATAAGGGCCCTCTAGCAGCGTCAGGCAACCGGTAAAGCCCTGTTGCGCCAGTTGCGCATAGAAAATCGCCGTGCTGGCAACCATTGGCGCCGACAATGCTTTGTCGTAGGGAATCTTGCCGTGACGGATTTCCGAAAAGGTGTTGGCACGTGCGCCCGCCAGCGCGATCGCGTTGGCTGTTTGCGCGGCGTTCAATCCCATCAATCGCGCGACGCCCGCGGCGCTGGCATAGGAACATGCTGCCGTGTGATGCCAGCCGCGATGCCACAGGTTACGCGGTACCGGCAGATCGGAAAACCGCATTTGCACTTCGTAGGCTGCGACCATGGCGGTGAGAAAATCCTTGCCAGTGGCGTGACGCGCTTCGGCCACGGCCAGCAGCGTAGCCAGGTTGTCGCTCGGATGCGCGGTCCACGCCGGGCCGAAGTAAACGTCGTTGTAATCCTGATAACGGATGGCTACGCCATTAGCCAGTGCGGCGTGCTGCGCGCTCGTGCGGGCCTTTGCGCCGATCATCGTTGCTTCGCTGGATCTGCCGTTCGCCGCTACGGTCGCTCGCACCATGCGCGCCGGTGCGCTGTTCAGGCCCCCATAGAGGCACGCAAGACTGTCGAGCAATATGCGCTTGGCGTAGTCGGTTACATCAGAAGGAAATTGCCGATAGCGCAGCCCGCACACATAACGCGCAATATTTTCAGTGAGGGTGGGCGCGTCGCTCGCGTTCATGACTTCGCAAGTGCGGCTGCACGTCTTGCCCGGCCCCGCCGTGGAAAATTCCGCAAACCCGCGAGCGTTGTCACTGCCTTTCTTCGTGTCATGCGTGTCTCGCTTAAGACCTTCCAAAAAATCAATCCATCCTGCTGAAAAAATCGTGCGCCGAATGCCGCGATATCGGGAATGTCGACGTGCCGGGACAGCTCGAACACCGCACATTGCAAAATAGCGCCCTCTTGGCAGCAAGTCCAGGTGCTCACTGGTGATTGCGGAAGGCGAGTTGGATGTCCTATTCTTCGAACGACGATTAGTTCACTACGACCATCAGGGAGATCATTCCATGCTTGCATTCGAGCCGATTCCGCCGCAACAAGGCGACGCGCGAGACCTGCGAAAGACACTCGACGGGCTCGCCGGCAAGGTGGTGGGCTTCATCGACAACTCCAAGCTCAATTTCAATCACTTGGTCGACGACCTCGGCGAACTTCTGGTCAGAGAGCACGGTGTCGCCGCAGTGCTCAAGCATCGCAAGCGCGGCCAGGTGCCGGTGCCGGAGTCGGTGTTAAAGGAATTTGCCGAAAAATGTGATGCGGTCATTACCGGCTCGGGCGATTGAGGCTCGTGCACGTCGTGGAGTGTCCACGACAGCGCCGAAGCGGCGAAGCGGGGCCTTGCCGCACTGACGATCTGCTCGACTGCCTTCACCGGTCTGGGACGCGCGCAGGCGAAGGCATTCGGCTTCGCCGACATGCCGATCGCGGTGGTGCCGCACCCGTTCGGTATCCGTACACGCGAGGAAATTCGTACGATCGCCGGCCAATGCGTCGAGGACGTCGCCCGCCTCTTCTGTGCGGCTGCATCCGACGACGCCGGCGCCAAGCGCCAGGAGCCCCGAGTGCAGCGCGCCGGGCTGGTCGAAGTCCCTGACGACCTTGCAGAGTTCAACCGATTCTTTCTTGAACGGCACTGGAGCGACGGGCTTCCGCTCGTTCCGCCCACCGAAGAGCGTGTCGCGGCGATGCTGCGCCATACCAGCCGTGCCCGGGACGAAGTCGTCGCGAAGATTGCCCCCGCTTACGGCGCAGCGACTGTGGAGCGCATAGCGATCAATGCGGTGCTCGCCGGCTGCTATCCGGAATACCTGCCAGTGCTGATCGCGGCCGCAGAGGCCATGGCGACGCCGGCGCTCAACCTTCAGGGCATGCAGGCGACCACCAACCCGGTGGCGGTGTTCCTCATCGTCAATGGGCCGATCGTCCAGAGACTTGGCATCAACAGCGGTAACAACTGCCTTGGACCCGGCGCGTGGGCCAATGCGACGCTCGGCCGCGCAGTGCGCCTCATCCAGCAGAACATCGGCGGCGCACTGCCGGGAGAAATGGATCAATCCACTCACGGCCAGGCGGCCAAGTACACGCTGTGCTGCGCCGAGAAGGAGGATGCAAACCCGTGGGGGCCGCTGCACGTCGAGCGCGGTTTCGCGCCCGAGCAAAGCACGGTGACGGTGGTTGGCGCGCTCAGCACGCTCAACATGAATTGCCACGCCAAGGATGCCGCAGATCTGCTGCGCGTAATCGGCGACACCATGGCGTATCCGGTGAGCAGCGACTATGTTTACGGAGGGGCACCCTGGATCGTGCTATCTCCTGAACATGCGCACATTCTCGCGCGCGAGGGATTGAGCAAGGCCGACGTCAAGCAGCGCTTGTGGGAGGCCTCGACGCTCGCGGCGAGCCGCCTGTCGGCCAGAGATTTTGCGCGCGTGGCGAACGGGCGCCGCGCGGAGTTGGGTGATATAACGCGCGACACGATGTTGCCGATCTCGGTTATGCCGGAGGGTATCGGCATCGTCGTCGCTGGCGGCCCCGGTACGCATTCCGTTTACGTGCCCGTTTCCGCCCACTCGCGCGCGGTCACCCGCGAGGTGGTATTGTCGAGCTAGATTGGCCGGCTGTATCAACCCGAGTAAAGACGCAAAAAAACGGGAAGAGAGAACGCAGAGCTGATCCCGGTCGCCATGGCGCGCTTCAGCGAAAGCGGCCGGTGGCGATTGTCGTGCGGAGCAGTCGCGGTGGAAAGTGGGGATGCGCGCGGGAGCTGATCGGTGTCAGTTCGGCCTGACGTTTGCTGCCCGCGCCATTTCCGCGAACCGTTTTGACTCGGACTTCAAGAATGTTCGAAACTCGGCGGGCGAGCGTCCATCCGGCACATAGCCACCGATGATGATGAAGTCCCGCACCTTCGGCACGCGCAAGGCCTTCTGTACCTCCGCTTGAAGCCGGGCGACGATAGCAGAGGGTGTGCCGGCAGGGGCAAACCAGCCGTGCCAGGCGCCCGACAATTCGAAATCCAACCCGCTCTCCATCGCGGTCGGCACCTTGGGCAACTGCGGTAAACGCGCCTTGCCGGTGAAGGCAAGGGCACGCATGCGGCCGGCCTCGATTTGCGGCAGCGCGACCGTCGGCGGCATGACGATGATCTGTACCTCGCCACCGAGGGCCGCATTAAGCGCTGGTCCCAAGCCCTTGTATGGCACGTGCAGAAGCTTGATTCCCGCGCGTGTACTGAAAAGTTCGGTCGCCAGATGCAGAGTATTGCCGACGCCGGGTGAACCGTAGGAAAGGTCTCCGGTCTTTGCCAGCGCAATCAAATCGCGCAGCGAACTGGCGCGTACCGAAGGGTGCACCATGAGCAAGTAGCCCGTGCCGAGCACGACGTTGGTCACTGGCGCGAAATCGAAAACTTCGCGGGCTGCGATCGATGCCCGGCGCAATGTTAGGCGCTCGGCGAAGTTCCGTCCAACGGGGCGGGGACGCGCGCCGGTGCCGTCACATGAGTCCCTTGCGAATCAGGTTCAGCGCGATCAGGAACAGGACTACCGCGAGCGTCTTGCGAAACGCGATCTCGTCGATCCGCTGGCGCAGCCAGGTTCCCAGCACGAGCCCGGTGAACGCGGGCGCCAGCGCGACTAGAGATGCCGCCAGATCCGAGCTGCCGATCAGATCGAAGCGTGCCATGGCCGTGGCTAGCACGATCGTCGCCCAGGTGTTCGCGAGTGCTATGGCGGCGACTAGACCATCCTTGCCGAGCCTAAGGCCAGAGAGATACATCACGTACACGGGCCCGAACAGCATGGTGAGCCCGCCGACGAGACCGGAGGCGACACCGAACAGCGGCGCCAGCCACGATTCGGCGCGCGTCGCGACCGGCAGTGCGAGCCGGCGGTGCAGGACCGAGGCGAACGCAGTAACGACGGCGCCCAGAATCAGATACAGCACGTTTACGTCCATCGCGGCCAGTAACGCGACGCTCGTCCAGGTCCCCACGAATATCCCGGCGAGGAGCGGCCACAGTCGCCGCAACGAGCGCGCGAAGAACTGGCCCCTGAAGGTCTGCCAGACGCTGGTGGCGAACGACGAGAGCAGAAGCAGCGCCATCGCCTTTGGCACCGGAATGAAGCTCGCAATGATGGGCAGCGCCACGAGCGGCAGACCGATGCCGACCACTCCCTTGACGGTGCCGCCGGCGATCATGCCGGCAAAGCAAGCGGCGAGTGCCCATGCACCCAGCCCGAGAAAATCTGTCACATCGTGAGTGCCTGTAGTGAAAGCCGCCTATGAGGCGAGTGGTTCCGGTGTACGCGCATCTGCTGCCTCGACTGGAGCAATGACTGTCTGGGCTGCGGCCGCTCGCTCCTCAGATTCACAGGCCGAATGACGCGGTTGGCGACTCAGCTACGAATCTTAGACTCAAGGCGCTAGGGCTCGGTACGCGTGATGATCTGGGACTTGTTGTCGAGGCTAAATCGCATTCGCCATGCGACGTCTTTGTATACGTGGTGCGCGCACACAGGAAACAGCTCCTCCCGGCCCCATTCGGCATACTTCCAGCCCTCCAGTTCCGCCGCCACGTGCTCCTCCGTCACGCCGTTGGAGATGAGCTCGGCAATGCGTGCGCGCAGCACGACCAGGTAATCCCTGTATGTGTCGATCGCGGCACTGCCGACGCCTTTCACCGGTGCGCCATGGCCGGGCACCACAGTCGTGCAGGGTATCTCGGCGAGACGTTCGAGCATCGCGATGAGCGTATCCACGTCCGCGGTCTTGAGCCGCCCATGCACACCCGCGAACAAAACATCCCCGGCAAACAGCACGCCGCGCTCCGGAAAGTTGACGACGAGGTCGCCCGGACAATGTCCGTGACCCATGTGCATGAGCTCGATGTTCTCCCCGGCGATCTTGAGCGTTGCGCGGTCTGTCAGGCCGACATGCGGCACCAGATCAGCGGGCGCGGTCAGTTCGTGGGCCAGCGCTGGATTACGCTTGCGCAGATCCTCGACCCATGACGGCATTCCCATCTTGGTCTCGATGCGCGAGCGGCAGACTTCGGAAGCGATGATCATCGCCCCTTGGCGCCGGAAGAAGTGGTTCATCGAGAAATGATCGGCATCGTCATGCGTGTTGATGGCGATGCGCACTGGCCGCTCGCTCGCGCGCGCGATGGCTTGCGTCAAAGCCGCGTAGTTCTTGACGAAACTGTCGATCGATATCGTGCCTTCCTCGGTCAACACGATGCCGTTGTTGGAGTCGCCTTCCGGACCTACGTATACGAATACCCCATCTGCGATTTCAGCCACCCCGCCGCTCACGAAGTTGACAGTCATCCTCGGTTCCTTGTCGTTAAATACAACCAGCGTAGCAGAATTTCCGGTTCGTACCCGGTGCGGCTACGAAACCAGCGTATTGCATTCGATCATCGCTGTGGATGCGAGCGCACCTCCGAGCGCCGTTCGATATTCTGATTAGCGTTCATGGGTGGACAGGCACATACGACCCGACACGATCTGATTGTCGGTTACGAACACTTACAATCTTCCCGGGATAGTCTCAAATTACTCGCTGTCGTATCAGCAAGGAGGACGTTAAGAATGAAACTTGTTAAATTGACGTTTGTGGCATCGGCGCTCGCTTTGTTGAGCGGGTGTGTGGCTGTTCCGGTTGGTTCGGGCTACTACAATGGCCCAGAAGCGGTATATGTCGCGCCAGTGCCCGCCTATTATGGGCCTTCCCTAGGCATCGGGATCTATGGCGGGTACCGCGGGTATGCCCGTGGGCACCACCGATACGGTCGTGGGTATAGCGGGCGCGATCATGGATATCGCGGGCACGGTCATAGGGGGCGGCGCCGTTAAAACGCGTTCACTTGGCGACCGACCGGTTACCTGTCAGAGACGTGTAAATACCGGCAGCTACTCGATATTCTGCACCTGCTCGCGGATCTGCTCGATCAGCACCTTCAGCTCTACCGCTGCCTGTGTGAACTCGAGATCGGCGGATTTCGATCCAAGGGTGTTGGCCTCGCGGTTGAACTCCTGCATGAGGAAATCCAAGCGCCGGCCAACCGCCCCGCCTTTTTCCAGCACATGCTGCAGCTCCTTGACGTGAGCGCGCAGGCGCGAGAGCTCCTCGTCGACGTCGATCTTGGAAGCGAACAGAACGACCTCCTGCCGTATACGGTCATCGTCCGGATTGAGCGCCGCTTCGGCGAGCTTCGCACTGAGCTTTTCTGCGTACGCGCTGACGATCTGGGGAACCTTCGGCGCGATCTGATCGACCAGCACTTGCATGCGTGATGCGCGCTCGAGTATTACCTGGGCGAGTTTCGCACCTTCGCGCGCGCGCGAGGCGTTGAACTCCACAATCGTTTGGTCGACCAAGGCAACGCAAGCGCTCCCTAGTTCATCGAGAGATCGATCCGGTTC
>Ga0326597_10002053_pt1 | contig 30818 bp, 36 predicted proteins | sample RVTome_12_FD_203789 | JGI IMG/M metagenome (GOLD analysis project Ga0326597, IMG submission 203789) | Soil microbial communities from uranium-contaminated site in the Upper Colorado River Basin, Wyoming, United States - RVT100D185 | ecosystem: Environmental > Terrestrial > Soil > Contaminated >...
TCCTTGCTTGATGCGTCGCGCGACAGTGACACATCGGCAAGATGGCCGCCTTTTCTCGCGCTTTTTTGTAAGACGTTTCTGCGACGACACTTACAACGCAAAATCACCGCCGCAGTTCACGGCGTTGGGTGGCATGGCGTCGCGCGTCGCGCCAGCGAAGCGCACGAGCCGCGCCTGTGAGGAAGCGGCGCTCGCCGGCCACCGGTCTTCGCCGTGCGCCTGGAGGCAGTGCGCCCGCGTCGCGATGCGGGACGGGCAAAGGAAATCGAACGCGCTGGCCCGTTCGCCGCGCTCCGCTCCGAAGCCATCGCGTCGCGGCTAACCAATGCCGGCGCGCGATCCGCGGCGCGCGCGGCGCCGCTACGTCAGCACATCCACGATGAAGTCGCGCCACAGCGTTCCCGCCGTCGCCGCCGCACTCCACAGATACCGCCCGCCGAACCAGAAGACCAGCACGAACGCGAGCAGGCCCAGGCGGTCCATCCCTTCGCGGTGGTAGAACCGCGCCGCCGCCGGCGAGAGGCCCGCGAGGATGCTTGAGCCGTCCAGAGGCGGGATCGGCAGAAGGTTGAACAGCATGAGGGCCAGGTTGAGCATCCCGCCGGCCCAGAGAAAAGCCCGCAGGTGATCCACGATCATCGACGCCCCGCCGCCCGCCCCCGCCTCCACCGCGCCCAGCACCGTCAGCGCCGCCAGCGCCAGCAGGAGGTTCATCGCCGGACCCGCCGCCGCGACCTTGGCGTGGCCCAGCGGACCGTCGCGGAAGCGGCTCGGCGACACGGGCATGAGGCCCCAGGCGATTCCGATGAAGGCGAAGACGAGCAGCGACATCGGCCCCATGTGGACCATCGGGTTCATCGTCATGTGCCCCAGCGCGATGGGCGTGTCATCCCCCTGCTCGAGCGCCGCCCACCCGTGCGCCAGTTCGTGCAGGCAGATCGAGAAGATGACCCAGAAGACCCAACTGAAGAGGAAGACGTAGCCGCTCTGCTCCAGCCAGCGTTGTACCCACCACTCGCCCATGATGGGGCATCATACACGCCGCGAGGCGGGAGGCATGGCCTCGCGCATCCGTCCGCGGCCGCGGCGTCGGCACGACCCGCGACCGACTCACGAAAGAAAGAAGCCCGCAGGATGCTGCGGGCTTCTTGGTCGCTGACGTGAAGAGGATGGGCCGCTTACTGGAGGTACTCCGGGAAGATCAGGAAGTACTTGCTCGTGTTGTACTTCGGCAACGTGCTCTGCCCGTCGTTCTGGTACTCGGTCTTGATCATCTCGGCGTGGGCGTCGAGAAAGGCGACGGAATTGGTGTCCGGCTTGCCGTGGTGGGTCACGGCCGGCGGGCGAGTCGCCCAGAAGGTCGCATCGAAGGGATCGTCGAAGTAGGCGACAAACTGGCTCGGGTAGACGAGCCGGGCCCGCTGGAACATCCTGCGGCCGCGCTCCCAGGTCCACGTGGTGCGATTCCGGAGCGGGTGGCGGCTGGCCCACCATTGCCAGTAGATGTTGAACATGTAGGTCGTGCCGATCGCCTGGTAGCAGGATCGAGGATCCTTGAAGATAGTGCCGCCGCCCTCTTGGTAGTTCGCGCTCAGCGCTTTGTCGGCCGGGCACTCGAAGATGGGAAAATTGAACTTCATCTGATTCTTGAAGTCGACTTCGCTCAAACCCGAATCCATTCGCTGCCTCCAATTGCCCCACTGAGTCATGTCCCGGCACTCGCTGCCGCCGCGAGGCCGTTCGGGGTGAGCGTACTTGTTCAGTGGCCGGTCGAAGGGGAAGACGCAGAACTGAAACATGCTGTTGGCGCCCTCGATCGGGTACCGTCCGCCATGATTGAAGTTCGACAGTGCGCCTTCTTGGCCGTTGCCGCCATAGGGATGCGCCACGGGCATGGCATCGGTGTTGTCGTCCTGGTACATGCCGCTGGAGCGCACGATCTGCCCCATGTTGCTCAGGCACGCCGTGGTCCGCGCCGCCTCGCGGGCGCGGCTCAGCGCCGGCAGGAGCAGGCCGATCAGAAGCGCGATGATTGAGATCACCACCAGAAGTTCGATCAGTGTGAAGCCCCGTGCCGATTTGCGTTTCATTCCGCGACCCCTTTCATTGTGTACTTTGTGTACTGTGCCTTGGCCGACGACGGCGTTGGAGACGATGCGATGCGCCGGCCTCCATGCCGCAAACTCACTGGGACGGACCGACCCCGTTGCCGACCGACCCTTGGATCATTGGCGGGCCGATGGCCCGATGCCACCGCCTGCTCGCCGGCCGCCCGCCGCGGGCGCCGACTCCGCCATACGCAAAGAATAGCACCAAAACTGACGAAGGATCGAACAAAGTCCCGCAAAGCGATAAAATCGCGGAGATTCTTCACTTCGTGTACCTGACGCCCGCCGAACATCACTCCCGCAGGCCCGCCCGGCCCCCGTTCTCCAGTTCGCCCAGACGCCTCATCAGGCGGTCCAGTTCGAGGCGGATTCCCTCAATGCTCCAGCCCGCATCCGGGGGAGTCGGGGCCGGCGGCTCGGGAGTGCGGCGCGGGATGAAGGGGTTCCAGCCGGCCACGGCGCTGCCCGCGGGCCACGTCCCGGCGAAACCCGGCCACGCGGCCGCGCCGCCGAGGGGCGCCGCGGGCATCTGCCACAGCGGCCCCAGCCAGCCGCCCAGCGCCTGCTCGTGCAGGCGGATCATCTGGTGCAGCAGCCAGGTGGGCATGAGGCGCAGTTTGGCCGGATCATGCTCGATGAGCGCCAGCGCCAGCGTCTGGTTGGTGATGTCCTCATCGGTGGAGGCGTCGATGATGCGGACGACGGCGCCGCGGCCGACCATGCGGTAGAGGTCTTCCTGCGTGATGTGGGCGCTGGAGGCGGTGTCGTAGAGGCGGCGGTTGGCGTACTTGCGGATGGTGATGACGCCGGGCGGTGGGGTGGGCGGCTGGGCCGTTTCGCGCTCTCGCGATCGACGGCGGGACGGTTTGTTTGATTTCCCCCGCTTGCCCGCGTTTCCGCCCTTCGTCGCGTTTGCCCGATTCGCCGCCGTCGCCTTCTTCTTGCGTTTGTCCGCCATGAGTGTTCCTGTCTCGACGGTTGCCGTGGTACTGACGTTGATTGCCCGTCGAAGCGCTCCGCTCCGAAGCCTCCGCGTCGCGGCTAACCAAATCCCCCGATGCCTTGACGCCTTGATGCCTCGGGGATCGACCCGACTTCGGCCCCGGATATCGCATTCGCACAACAATTTTTGCGAATGCACAAAGTTGGGCTGGACGCCGTGCCGATGCCGTGTATCATAGACACGCTGGAATCGCAGGACATCGACACACCGCAGAGGCCGCACCGCCGGCCGGGAGCACCGCCATGAACGCAAACGCACAACAGATCAATGAGACCTTCCGCACGTGGAATCAGCAGTGGAGCGACGCCGCCCTCAAGGCCGTCGGCGCCCACGAGCAGTTCGTCGCCAACCTGGTCGGCACGATGAGCAAGCCCGCCGCTATCGACACCCTGCCCGCGCCCGCCCGCCAGGCTGTCGAGCACAGCGCCGCCTTCGCCGCCCGCCAGACCCTCCAGGGCGAGAAGTTCGTCGCCGGGTTGATGCGCGAGGGCATCGAGAACACCCGCGAGCCGTTCAAGTCTCAGCCCGAGATGGTCTGGCCCGCCGACGCCGACAAGGCCCGCGCCAACGCCGACCGCTTCATGAAGGAGACGGCCAACGTGATGAACCGCGAGATGGCGTTCGTGAACGAGCGCCTGAGCGAGTTCGCCGACTTCGGCCGCACGATGATGGAGTGCGGCTTCGAGGCCGTCAAGACCTGCGGGTGCGCGAACCCGGTCGAGACCGCCGAGAACCCCGAGGCCCGCAAGCCCAGGGTCGCGACCAAGGCCTGATCGACGCTCCGCACCGCTGCGAAGAAGAGAAGGCCGCCGCCGCGCCCACGCGTGGAGCGGCCTTCTTTCACGAACCTCGCGCGCCGGGCGGCTTTGATTTCACGGCCAAGGCCGCGATGATCGTGACCTGCCCCGTCCGGACCGGCGCCGCGGTCCATCAAGGAGACGGCCTCATGAGTCAGACTTCCGCAACGCCGCCCTTCAACATGCCGCCCTTCGACCCCGCCGCGATGCAGGCGATGTGGCAGCAGATGATGGGTCAGTTCGCCAAGGCCGCATCGCCGCAGACCGGGGCGCCGCGGAGCGCCTCGGGGCACGGCGTGCCGCCGCCTGACATGCCTGCGGAGATGTTCAAGCAGATGCAGAAGGCCTATCTCGAATCGATGAGCCGCTGGGCCGAGGAGTACATGCGCAGCCCGCAGTTCCTCGAGAACATGAAGCACTCGCTCGAGAACGCGCTGGCCATGCGCCGCCAGGTCGAGGACTTCCTGCGCAAGGCGAGCGAGCAGTCGTTCGGCTCGACGCTGGGCGTCTACGACGCCGTCGGCGCCGTGCGCGACGCCGAGTCGTGGATCACCCGGCGCATCGATGAGATCGCCTCGCGCCTCGACGCGATCGAAGCGAAACTGGGCGTGGAGCGGAAGGCGCAGAAGGCTCGCCGCGGAGGCGCAAGCGGGGGGGCAGGCGTGAGGAGGGGCGCGAAGAAGACGAGCGCGAAAAAGACGAGTTCGAAGAAGTCAGGGACGAAGAGGAGGTCGCCGCGAAAGCGATGATCGATCGCGATGCGGCGGGCCGCGGACACTTCACACCAATCGCACGGAGCGCCATGACCACCTCGCACGACACGACCGAATCGCCCGCCGACCCCTTCAACTGGATGATGTTCCCCTTCAACGGGGCCGACGTGCAGGGCTGGTTCGAGCGGGCGGGGATGATGCCCAGGGTCATGGAGTACGCCCGCAAGGCCCGCCAGGGGGCGACGGAGTACGAGATCGTCTTCGAGAGCGGCTCGGTGAAACTGCGGCGCTACCGCGGCAGCGTCGAGAAGCGGTTCGCCACGCCTCTGCTGTGCGTCTTCGCCCTGGTGAATCGGCCCTATGTGCTCGACCTGCTCCCGCGCAAGAGCGTGGTGCGGCAGTTCCTCGATCGCGGCTTTGACGTCTACCTCATCGACTGGGGCGAGCCGACGCCCGCCGACCACGATCGCACGCTGCACGACTACATCGAAGGGCACCTGCACCGCATCGTGCAGTACCTTCTGGAGTCATGCGAGGTCGATCAGGTCTCGCTGCTGGGCTACTGCATGGGCGGGACGATGAGCGCGATGTACACCTCGCTCCACCAGGAGTTGATCCGCAACTTCATCCTCATGGCCGCGCCCATCGACTGGTCGGACCGCAGTCAGTTGCTCTCGCTGTGGACCGATTCGAAGTATTTCGACGTGGACAACCTCGTGGACACGCTGGGCAATGTCCCGCCGGAGTTCCTCGGCTCGTCGTTCAAGATGCTCCGCCCGGTGGACAACTTCATCAACAAGTGGCTCGGGTTCTACGACCGCATGCTCGATGAGAAGTTCCTCGAAGAGTTCTTCGCGATGGAGACGTGGAGCAACGACGACATTCCCATCGCCGGCGAGGTGTACCGCGACTTCGTGAAGTTCGGCCTCCAGCAGAACCTGCTCATCAAGGGGCAGTTCCCGCTCGGCGGGCATCGCATCGACCTGGCCAACATCACCTGCCCGGTGCTCAACCTGGTGGCCGACGCCGACCATCTCGTGCCCTGCGCTCAGAGCCTGCCCTTTGACGAGTACATCGGCTCGAAGGATTACGAAGTACTGCGAGTGAAGGCGGGTCACATCGGCCTGGCGGTGGGGAGCAAGGCGCACAAGGAACTCTGGCCCAAAGCGTGCGACTGGCTTGCGTCGCGCTCGGAGGCGGTCGACTCAACTGTTTAGCCGCGACCCGAAGGCTCTGCGCAGGGGAGCGCGTCGCGATGGTGACGGATCGGGAATCTGCGGCAAGGAGGCGGAACACAAGATGCAACTCCATGATCGAGTCGCGGTGATCACCGGGGGCGCCAGCGGCATCGCCCGCGCCACCTGCATGAGCCTGGCCGGCGGCGGGCTCAAGGCCGTCGGCGTCGTCGATGTCTCCGATGAGGTCTTCGCCGCCTGCGAGCAGGGCAACCGCGACTTCAAGCGCGAGGTGCTCTTCCCCTTCAAGGGCGACGTGACGAGCACGGAGTTTCGCCGCGGCGTCTACGCGGAGATGGTGAAGCGCTTCGGACCCGTGCATATCTGCGTTCCCGCGGCGGGGATCGTCCGCGACGCGCTCGCGGTGAAGGTCGATGAGACCGGAGCGCCGGTGCTCTACGACGAGCACCTCTTCCGCAAAGTCATCGAGGTGAATCTCGTGGCGCCGATCTACTGGGCGCTCGAAGCGATCGGCACCATCGCCGGCGACCGCACCCGCCGCGGCCTGGGGCGCTGGGAGCCGCAGGAGCGCGTGCAGGGCGCCATCATCTTCATCGGTTCGATCTCAGCGGCGGGCAATCGCGGGCAGATCTCCTACGCGACGACCAAGGCCGGCCTCGAAGGCGCGCAGTCCACGCTCGCCAAGGAGGCGATCTACCACGGCATTCGCTGCGCCATTATCCACCCCGGCTTCACCGACACGCCGATGGTGCAGGCGATGGATCAGAACTACATTCGAGAGAAGATTCTGCCGCAGACCCAGTTGCGCCGCCTGCTCCAGCCCGAGGAAGTGGCGGAGGCGATCGTCTTCATGATCCGCAACTCCGCCACGAGCGGGGCGCTGTGGGTCGACGCCGGCTGGCACCCGCCAGCGTGAGGGGGCGTGCGGAGCCTGGGCCGAGTATCATTGTGCTATCGACGCAAACGCACGGACCGCATGTCCAGCGAGCCTGCCTGGACCGTTTGCCCGCAGAGGACGAGGGAGCCTGCGAATGGAAGTTGAGGCGCTCGAACCGCCCGTGGTCAACTCACTCCTGATCGCCGATCGGGTTTATCGCGATGTCGACTCGGGCAAGTGGGTGATCGCAGGAGTGTTCAACAGACTGAAGACTCCTGCCCTTCCAGCCCGACTGGATCAACTGAATGTCTTCTTTCAGTTGACCAACGCCACGCGGTCCTTTGACTTGTGGCTGCGGATCGAGCACGCGGAATCCGGTGAAGTGATGTTCGAAATGGGTGGATTGATGCAGGTCAGCCCGGCCGATCCTCTCCGCGTCATCGAGCACCTGGTCCGCCTGCAAGATGTGTTGTTCCGTCGCGAAGGAAAATACTGGATTCAACTCTTGAGCGGCGAGGAAATCCTGACTCAGGCACCGCTCTACGTTCAGGTGGTTTCGTCTGAGAATACCAATTCGGGGAGTCGATAAAATGACCCACTCGCTCGTACCGCATCTCTTCAGCGTCTCCGCATTTCGATGGGACTCGCGCGTGACCATCAAGTCCCCCGATGTCGGCAGCGTGGAGTCAGGAGACGGCACCATGTCGCCTGAGGCGCCGTCCCTCGAGTCGCTCCAGAGGCGCCACGACGCCAATGACCCGAATTGGATTCGGGAGTGGCTCGATGGTGATGTCGATCCCTGCCGACCCGCGTGACGACTGCGTCTTCGTGCGCACTCATGAAACCGGGAGAAATCTACCACGTCGAGCGCGTCCCGTCACTTCACTTGGGCGGTCCGCCCAAGGGTCGGTACGTCATCATTGTGACGCGGGAAGAAGACATCGGACTCGATCGGCCCATGTATGTGGTAGCCTGTTCAGCATCGCTCACGGTCGATCAACAACGGTTGGGAGTGGCACTCCCTTGGAGCCGCCACCAGCACTGTTCGACCGGGTTTCGCAATGAGTGCTGGGCGATGCCCGGTTGGCTACTCAGAGTACACCCCTCTGATCTCGGGCGCCTCGTCGGCCGAGTTCCGAGCAGCAAACTCAACGAGATCCTCCGCCGGTTGCCGCCCGATCCGGCTGACGCGATGGATGCGCCGACCGATTCGCAGTAGACGGTGCAGCTGTTGGTCAGCACGCAATCAGGGCAACCGCCCCGTGGTATCTGCGGCGCTCGGCTCGTAGACTCAGGCCTGAACGGCCCGGCTGCCCGGCCGCGCCGATCGCCATCAGAAGAGAGAGGTGAAGCATGACCTTACCCCTTGAAGGAAAAAACTGTCTCGTAACCGGCGCCGCCCGCGGCATCGGGCGCGCCATCGCCATCGCCATGGCCGACGTCGGCTGCGATGTCGCCATCAACTTCTCCACCTCCGAGGAGGCCGCTCGCGACGTCTGCGACACCATCGTCGCCAAAGGGCGCAAGGCGAAGATCTACCGCGCCAACGTCGCCAGCGACGAAGAGAACCGCGAGATGCTCAGCCAGGTTCACGAGGACTTCGGCGTCGTCCAGATCCTCGTCAACAACGCCGGCATCACCCGCGACCGCTCCTTCGCCAAGATGACGCGCGAGCAGTGGCAGGAAGTCATGGATGTCAACCTCACCGGCCCGGCGCTCATCACCCACGCGATGATCAACAAGATGATCGAATCCGGCTGGGGGCGCATCGTTAACATCACCTCGATCATCGGGCAGACGGGCAACTTCGGCCAGACGAACTACGCCGCCGCCAAGGCGGGCCTCATCGCGCTGACCAAGTCACTGGCGAAAGAGGTGGCGCGCAAGAACATCACCGTCAACTGCGTCGCGCCCGGCTTCGTCACCACCGACATGACCAGCAAAGTGCCCGCGAACATCCGCGAGCAGATCACCGCGGGCATCCCCATCGGCCGCTTCGGCGAGCCGGAGGAAGTGGCGCACGCGGTGGCGTTTCTCGCCTCGCCGATGGCGTCGTACATCACCGGCCAGGAGATCAACGTCAACGGCGGGCTGTACATGTAGGCGGCGGCGCCCGAACGAATCAGGTCCACTGCCCGCGCGGGTAGCCGAGGCGCTCCATCATCTCACCGCACGTCTCGTCGAAGAACGCCTTCTGAGCATCGGTCCACTCGCGCCAGTGCGGCACTCGGTAGACTTCGGCCGCGTTGCCGCTCTTGCGGGCCTTGTGCGCCGTCCACTGCTCGCTCGTGATCGTCAGTCCGATGGGGTCAAGCACGTTGGCGTTGAGGTAGTCGTAGTCGCGCAGCGTCTTCTCGAAGTGGATGATCGGTTTGCCCGGCAGGTGATCGAGCAGCGTGCGGTAGGAATCCATCCACCACCAGCAGGCCTTCTCGAAGGGGGACGCGGTCGGCCATCGCGTCTCGAACGGATCGCCGGGCAGCGGCCGAACCGGATCGTGCATCGCCTTGAAGCCGCGCCCCATCTGGCGGTTGAGCGCGCTGCGGACGGTGTCGCGCCCGTCGCGCGCGAGAATCATCATGTGGGCGTGGGGGAAACTCTGCCGCAGCGCCGCGCCCAGGGCTCGCAAAGGCGATGACACTTCTCCATAGGTCCGCGCTGCCGTATCCACGATGTCGCGGTAGATGACGTACTTGCGGTAATGCTGAATGTAGAAGTAGGCGAATTCGGGATCCCGCCTTGACTGTGGGCGCGAATCGAGATCGGGGTGGCCGCGCGGCTCGTGCCGCACTACGGCCTGTGAGTCCTGGTTGAGGAGGGTGCTGACGAAAAGGGTGCCGCAGCGCCCGCTTCCGAGAAGGAAGAACAGATTGGTCTGCGCCAGGCGATCATCGACGCTCTTCTCACCGAGCCAGAGTCGCTCGAAGCGGCCGCGCAGCCGCCACGTCTTCCCCACCGCCACGCGCATGAACCGCGGCGACTTCGCCCACAATCGTCGAAAGGCCCGTTTCATCCGCCGATTATCCTCCGTCAATGGCCGCGACGTTCCGCGCTCAGATTCCGTCTGAAGCGGCCCCATGTCCGCGGGGCGTCCATTGTAGACGGGCCGCCGCGCGATCAGCCCCGAAGCGAACTGCCGCGCGTCGCTCCATCCTCGCGCGCGTCGTGCTGACACGCATCATCCGATGGCCCGGCGACGACCGACACGCGGCCTCACATCAAGCCAGGTGGAGTGACTGCTCCGGTCCGACTAGAGCGTTCCCACCTCATGTGTAACGGGTGCCGTGGTCAAAGCGAGGCTTTGGGAGCGCGGGCCACGCGAGCGCGCGTTCGACAATCGAATCAGGTTGGGCGCCGACCGCGCGCTCGGGTGGCCTTCCGGTCGCAGAGCCGACCTTCAGACCACGGCACCCACGCTCTACATGAACTGCAATTGCTCTAGAAATGCGTCCGCATGAGATAGTCGGCAGCCTCGCGCGGGCTGAGTTGCGTGACGTCGAGCGTCACGTCCGCAGCCCGGCGGTAAAGGTCGTCGCGGGTGGCGACCACCTGCTCGATCTCCGCGATGGGGTCGCCGCCGGTGAGTGAGGGTCGATCGCCGCCGTCGCGGCTGAGCCGTTCGCGCAGCACGCCGGGGTCGCACTGGAGGTAGACGACCTTGGCGCGCCCAGCCTCTCGCGCTTCGGCGAGCATCGTCTGAATCGCCTCGATCGTCGGCGCGCCGCCACCGGCGGCGATGACCTGCTCATCCCCGGCCAGCACCTCGCGCATGACCTCGATCTCCGCCGCCCTCCAGGCGCTCTCGCCGCGGTTCTTCCAGACGTCCGCGACGGTCGTCTCGTCGAATCGCGCGAGGACGAGTTCATCCATGTCAACGGCCTGGCGCCACAGCGCCGAGGCGATGAGTCGCGCCAGCGTGCTCTTGCCGCTGCCCCGAGGGCCGATGAGTATTACGTTCATGCCCTCTCTCCCGCCACTCGCCCCCGTCGGGACGAGACCGTGGCGACTTCCGCGGCGCCGGGATCGCCGCCGTGCGAATCGATCGCTTGCAGTCTCGCCAGAATCCGCGGGCTGACGCGTCCGCTGATGGCGTAGCGCCAGGCGCGGAAGCGCGCGGCGCGCCAGTTGGGCATGGACGATTGCCCCGGCGCTCCCCCTGCGACCGGGGCATCGAGCAGCGCCTCGCCCCAGTACCCGATGTAAGCCGCAAGCGCTCTCGCCTGCGCCCCCGGGAGCGAGTCAATCAGTCCCAGCCCATCGATGAGATCGGCCATCGCCGCCGTGCGCTGCGACTCGATCAGTCGAGCGCACCGCGCTTCATTCACTGGCGAGATGGGCGATTCTCCCCCGAGCAGCCACGATCCGAAGTCGCGGTCGCGCAGGCCGAAGGATGCAAGATCCTCAAGGGCGATGAGACAGCGATCGTCGCTCTGCCATGCCTGGCGCAACGCGAGCAGTTGGCGAGCACGGATGATGAACCGCACCGCCGCCGCCGCGCGAGCCGCCGCCGTTGAATCACCGGGCGCATGGCCCAGGGTGGCGGCCGCGATTTCGGCCAGCGGCGTCGCCAGCGCCTCGACCAGCCGAGACAGGACGGCGCGCGTCGCCATGCGCTTCGCTCCCGCCATCCCCACCAGGCCATCGATGAATCGATCAAAGGGTTTGCGAGGCAGACGAAGCGCCTCGCGCACGATCACGAATACTTCCAGTTCGGGGCGTCCAATTAAGCCGGGCGCGGCCTCCTCGAAGAGATACCCGACGACGTTGTGGGCGACGGCGGCGCGCGATTCGATCGAACCCGATCCGCACGCGCAGGCGGAGGCAGGTGTCGGTTCGCCGACGCGCGATTCCCCAGGCTCGTCTTCGGCGTAGTCTCGCGGCGCCTCGCGCCCGGCGACGATGTCATCCAGGAGTCGCAAAAGAAGCGCTACGGCCAGCATGGCCCCCCGATCGGCGCGACCGAGGAAGCGGGCGGCGAGCCACAGATCGTGCGACTGCCGCCGCGCGCCCCGGTAGAGAATGGCCGCGTGGCGTCGATCGAGTCTCAGTGTGGGAGTCTGCATGGCGTCGTCTTCCCTGGGGCGGCATCCATCCCGTCGGGCCACCCGACCGATAACCGCCGCACCGGCCTCGATTTAGCCCCTCAAACCCCGCGCCGCGGCAAAAAATGCGGTTCATCCAGGACATTTTCCAGAAAAACCTGCTTTTCCCTTTGCATTTCTGCCACAAGGATGCCATAGTATATTGGTTGGCCTGTTCGCCGCAGGTGCGACGGGGCCAAGGACTTACGAATCCGCCATCCACCCGCCGCCGATTTGGAGTTTCTCCGATCGGCGGTTTTACTACCCGTTCATCCACATCCTGTCCCGAACCCGCCGTCCCCGGGAGCGCAATCTCGATTCACTCCAGTTTGATCGCGGAAAAAACCCGCTCATACTCCAGGAATCGTCCTGACAGATCAACCAACTTGCGCCGCAGCGAAAAGCGAAGAATCGTGCCTGGCGGCGACTGTTCGATCAGGTCATAGAGCCACTTCGCCGAACTGAGCCGGTTGTAGGCGACGCGGGACGCGCGCAGCGCCTCACCGTTGACTTCAACGATGATGTCTCCCTCCGCCAGGCCGTGGAGTTGACCGAGCCGGCCCGGCGCCATCTGCGCAATGAGCACACCGGTCGATTCCTTGAGGTTGTGCGGGTCGATCTCGCTCAGGTCTTCCAATCGCATTCCCAGCCGCCCTCCCCATGAGGGATCGATCATCGGCCGGCGAATCGAGGCCGGGCTGCTCATCTCGTCGAGGATCACCTCCGCGGTGCGCTTGCGCCCGTCGCGGTAGAGCGAGACCAGCACCGTCTTGCCCGGCTGCATCATGGCCACCTGGGTGCGCAGATCTTCGACGTTCAGGATCGGCCGATCGTCGAGGGAGACGAGGATGTCTTCAACTTGCAGTCCCGCTCGACTCGCCGGCTCGTCGGGACTTACCGAGGTGAGCAGCACGCCGTCCTGATCGCGGCTAAGACCATAACTCTCCGCCAGCGCGGGTGTGAGATCCTGAAGATTGATCCCGAGCCAGGCGCGAACGACGCGACCCTTTTCGATGAGTTCATTGGCCACGTAACTTGCCAGACGGGTGGGGATGGCGAAACCCAGGCCGTCGGACCCGCCCGTCTGCGTCACGATGACCGCGTTGACGCCGACGACCTGCCCGCGCAGATTGAGCAGCGGCCCGCCGGAGTTGCCGCGATTGATCGCGGCATCCGTCTGGATGAAATCTTCGTATCCCCGGCGGCCGACGGAAGTGCCCACGATGTTGAGTCGCCGGTTCGTCGCGCTGATCACACCGATCGTCACCGTCTGGTCAAGCCCCAGCGGAAACCCGACCGCGAGCACCCACTCGCCGACGTCAAGTTGATTCGAGGTGGCAAAGGGCAGCGCCGCCAGATCCTCGCCGGCGACGCGGATGACCGCGAGATCAGTCAGCGGATCGGAACCCACGAGCGTGGCGGGAATGACCCGACCATCGCTGAACTCGGCGGTGAGGCTGACGGCCGACTCGACGACGTGGTTGTTGGTGAGCAGAAAGCCGCGGGTGTTGAAAATGAATCCGGAACCCGTCACCTTGGCCCCGCCGGCGGTGTACCCGCTGATTCGCGCCACGCTTGGCGCCGCGGATCTGGCCACGGCCTTGAACGCCTCGCTGATCTCCAGCGCCCTCGCCACGGCCGGGGGATCGTCCTGCGCCGCCGCCGGGGCGATCCACCCCGAACCGAGAGCCGCGAGTACGGCCCAGGTCAGGAGCATCAGTCGGCCTTCGCCCATGTACTTTGCAATCATCGACATGGTCCTTTGGTTCATCGTCTGGTTCACCTCCGAGGGCATCGATGATCGATCGACGCCTCAACGAGTCTGTACCCCGCGATGGGGCTGGTAGTTCGGTCGTGCATCGTCAACGCCGGCCGCTCCGGATGGGGCCGCCCACACCGGCCCCCTCCGCCGCGTCGAGGGTCACGGCGAGCGCCGGCACGCCGAGGCGCTCCGTCACCGTCGCCGCCAGCGCCTCCGCCTCCAGCGGATCGCCGCAGGCGACGAAGAGCGCCGCGCCGCTGCCCGTCATGTGCGCCGGCCGCTCGGCCAGGTCCGCCACGGACGCGGCAAGGTCGCGCAGTTGCGGACGATGCACGAACGCCGGCTCGGCCAGATCGTTGAACACCGACTCGGCATCGAGCCGCTCCGCCTGGGCCAGCGCCCGCACGCGCCCGGCGCTCGCCTCAAACGCCTGCGGCGGCCGGTCGTCGAAGAGGCGGTACACCTCCGCCGTCGCGCAGCCATACTCGGGCAGACAAAGGACGAGGTTGAGGTCGTGCGGCTCGCGGGCCGGCGCGATCCGCTCGCCGAATCCCTCGATGACCGCGCTGCGATGCTCGATAAAGAATGGGACATCGCTGCCCAGCACAGCCGCCAGTTCGCGCAACTGTTCAACGGGCAGGCGCAGATCGAAGAGGTCGTTGCAGGCGAGGAGCATGGCCGCGGCATCGCTCGATCCCCCGCCGAGCCCGGCGCCCAGCGGTATGCGCTTCTCGATCTTCATCTGCACCGGCAGTTCCCGCCCCACCGCCTCGCGCAGCGCCAGATGCGCCCGCACGGCCAGATCGGTGCGGATCGGCCAGTCGATGTCGGGCTGGTGCCGGGCGTCCGGCGCCCACAGGAGCGCGTAGCGCGAGAGCGAACCCGCCGGCAGGCGCGTGAGGGAGAGATCATCGCACAGCGAGATGCGCACCATCCACGAGCAGATGGGGTGGCGCCGGTCCCCGCTCGCCGGGTCGGGCGGCCCCACCGCCAGCGCAAGATTCACCTTCGCGGGCGCGCGACGTGTCAGAGTTTCAGCCATACGGATTGAGGGTAGCGAGAGGGGAGACTTGCGGCTCGGGGCTTGAGGCTTGAGGCTTGGGGCTTGGGAGGCGGGATTTGCAGTGTGGCATGGCCTCGCGCTTCGCGTGGCGATGCGTCCCTCCCCCGCCTCTGCTTGTCGTGAGCGAGGTCGAACGGCGGGGCAGGGGAGGGTGGGGGTCTACGCGCTCCTGCTCAACTGTCAACCTTCTCCTGCTCTCGCCGCCGGGCGCCGTGGTCAGGAGGTCTCCCACGCCAGCGCCAACCTCGTCAAGGTCGGCGGCGAGCGCATGAAGCGCCCTCCGCCCACCGGTGATTACATCATCGACGGCCCGCAGCGCGTCCACGCGCCGTGGCGCCTGGTCTGGTCGGTGCCGCCCAATCTCCAGTCGCTCTCCTTCACCGACGCCCTGAGCCAGGAGCACTTCATCCCGCCGTCTCATCTGGGCATGGTCGCCCTCTACAGCGCCCTGTACATCAGCGGCATGTTGTCGCTGGCCGTCATCCTCTTCCAGACCCGCGAAGTGGGTTGAACGCGTCCGACTCGCGCGATGGCGCCGGGTGCAGAAGAGCGCATTTGGAAGCGCAGCGCACGCCGTCGTAGCGACATTTTCTCGGATGAAGCCCAGGTTTTCTCGTCACCAACGCCCATTCTCCAACTTATTTTCGCTTTTTTCATTTTTCGCCGGACATTCGCCCGGAGTCGTGGTACTCTGGTTATAGGATTCAACAGTCTTATTTCTGAAGACTGCCTGAATCCCCAACGTCCATGACCCGAGTGCAAGCCGTGTGAAGGAGGCGACCATGAACAGTTTGAGTCGATGGTGCTTGTCATCAGTTGTTGCGGCGGCCACGATGGCAGCCCTCGCGCCCCTTGCCCGTGCCGGCGATGTGACGCTTGAGGTGTCGGCCGAGTGCCCGGGGCGACTGACCCTGCGCTGGAGCGGGGCCGAGCCGAGTCGGCCAATGGCGATCTTCTTCGCGAGGGAGTCGGGCGAGTACAGAATCCCCGGCACTTACTGTTCCCGCATGTATCTCGGCCCCAGCGAGTCTGGCTTGCGGTTTGTTCGGATCGTCAGGTCGGGTTCCGGAGGAAGCGGCTCCGTCGCCGGTCAAGCCGGCGGTGGTGAGTGTGTCGGCTACGTTCAACTGCTGGTGGTCGGCAGCCAGAGCCCGTCATGTGAGACGAGCAATGTCGTGCAAATCCCATAAGTCAGGTGCGGCCGTATGGCGTGGCGAGCCGTACAAACGGGAGAAGGAGGCAATCATGAATTCGACACGATTGAGCAGGCTCGCCCTGATGGGGTTGGGCGTGATGTCGATGTTCGCTGCACCGGTAATGGCGCAGCCGGTGCTGACGTTGGAGGGAACGTGTCCGGGAACCATGCGAGCGCAAGCAGAAGGGATGCGCCCAAGGGCAACGGCCTTTCTCTACTTTTCGCCGGCACGCGGCTCATACACCTTTCCTCCCTTCCACATGTGTAGCGGTGTTGAGGTAGGCCTCGACGTCCGCCGTCTCAGACTCGTGGGCACCGCCCGCATAGACGATTCCGGATCGGCCTTCTGGGAGGGCGCCGCTCATCCTCGTGCCTGCGGAGGCTTCCTTCAGGTCATTGACAATGTTTGCCGGATCACCAATGTCATCGAGATTCATTAGGTCAGGTGCAGGCGTACGGCGATCGCGGCCGTACAATCAGGAGCAGGAGGCAATCATGAGTACGACACGTTTGAGCAGGCACGCCCTGATGGGGTTGGGCGTGATGGCGATGTTCGCGGCGCCCGCTATGGCGCAGCCGGTGCTGACACTGGAGGGATCATGTCCGGGTCCATTGAGGGCGGAAGTCACCGGCGCGCCGCCCGATCCGCGACTCAACGTTTGGCTGCTCTTTGCCTCCGAACCCGGCTCGGTCGCGATACCCGGGCACGTCTGTCAGGGATTGCGGCTCGGTCTCGGACGGAGAAACCTGCGAGTTGCCGCGACGGGCCATGCGGACGAAAACGGAATCGTGGTATTTGAGGGATCCGCAGGGCCGCTCGCGTGTGGTGGTTTTCTTCAAGTTCTCGCATGGGGAAACTGTGAGGTGAGCAATGTCGTGCAAATCGAGTAGACGCTTGGTTTTTCAACTCGGACTTTCAGCAGTGTGCATCTTGCTTAATGTCCAGTCAGCTCCTTGCCAGCAGTGTGGCGAGATTGTCGATGCGGGCTTCGAGGCGGAGTCTTGGACTGCGAGTCTGCCGGCAGATTGCAGCATCGCCGTAGGAAGCGATTACATCCTCAGCCTGACCAATCTTGGTCGCAGCGTATTCACTCGTGGCGGGAGTGAACTCGTGAATGAATCACTCGCCGACTTCTTCGGATTCGAGGTCGATCGGGACGCGGTTTGCCTCTTTGACCGTGCGGAATCCCGCTACTTTGTGCTGATGATGGAGTCGTTCGACTCGTTGGCGTTTGGCGTTTCGGACACAAGCGATCCACGAGATCGGGATGACTGGTTCTTCACCACTTGGGAGAATCCTCTGCCTGGCCTGCTCGATTTCCCGAACATGACTCTCGGTCCGGACCATGTGTTTTTCACATGGGCAAGGACTGCGACCGGCACGCCCGGTCAGGCGGTGATCGCATACGCTGACAAGGAAGATCTTCTCAACGGGCAGACGCCGGCACTGACCGTATTCCCGATCGGCGCCATTTCCGGACAGGCTACAGATAGAATCCGAGCGATCGGCTGCATGCGCATGTACGACCAGCCGTCGTCCTCGATCGCCTATTTCATAACGGATTCTCACAGCACGAGCGGTGAGAACAACATGGTCCGCCTCTACGCGCTCGACGCCGACGCCACAATCAATCCTCTGGTTCACCATGACTTGACCGTGCCGGATTACAAGACGGCGCCCCTCAAAGTGGCCTTGCCGGGTGACGCCGAAATAACGTGTCTCTGGGACTTCAAGTTTCCCGTTTTTCGCAACGGTTCGGCGTGGATCGCGCACGCCATCGGCCGTGTCAATGCGCAAGAAGAGATCAAGACCGCAAAGGTGCGCTGGCACGAAATCGCGATGAACGGCTGGCCGCTCAGTCAGGAAGATCCCACTCTGGTTCAGAGCGGCACCATTAATCCGGGTGACGACATCAGCGCGTTCTACCCCGTGATTCATGTTGACGACGATGGGAATGTTGCTTTCGCGTACAATCAGTGTTCGCCGAGCCAGCATGTTTCAATTCGGCGCGCTATCCGAAAGCACTATGACGATGAAAGCACGCTTCGCGCCCCGCTCCTGCTGCTACAGAGCGAGTCGTCGCTCGAAGGGAGCCAGCAATGGGCCGATTACGCTCAGATGGATGAAGACGCCGCGTATCCCGGCGTGATGTGGAGCCATCTCATGTGGTGGGAGGGCACGTCCACGCGCAAGACCTAGATTGCGCGAACGGACCTGAACCAGTCGCTGCCGCTGTTCATTTCGCCCACCACCACGCCGCTTATGAGGGGAACTCAGGTGACGCTCTCCGTCACCGGCGCCGGTCCGGGCAATCTGGTGCGCTGGTATTACTCGCACGACGGATGCGGCTCGACGTACATCATGTCCCTGGACGCCACGCTCGACATCGACAACCCGGTACTGATCGGGTCGAACACGGTCGACTCCAGCGGCGCCGCCTCCAAGAGTTTCACCATTCCCAACGATTTCCCCCTCGGCCCCGCCCACCTTCAGGCAGCCGAAGCGCAGAATACCTCGGAGGTGATTGAGGTCACGGTTTCGGAGCAGTGATGGGTGCGCAGAGCAGAGGGTTAGGTTGGAACCTCACCGTTGTTGAACACACGTTCCCCTGATCCGTTGTGTTGATTGGCTCAATCATCCGCCGAAATGACATTCGGCCCCTTGCCAGCCTTTTTTTCGTAGAAGCCGCCGCCGGCGCGCTCGTACTTGGTGAAGCCGAGGCGGTCGAGATTCTCGTTGCTGATCCGCTTGGCCTCGGCCTTGTCGGTGTGCTTGAGGGGGATGTTCGCCGCCTGGATCACCCGCCGCACCGGCTCGCCCGTCTCGGGGTGCTTCGTCAGAGCCGCATCGCTCATCTTCTGGAAGACCTCGAAGGTCTCCCCTTCGCGGCCGTCATCGCGGATGACCTGGTAGACGTAGGTGGGCATGGGTGGATGGTCCTCGAGAAAAGGCGACGGGCATGGAAGTTTAGCGACGCCGTTTGCGGCGTCGTCTCCAGAGGCGCGCCCGATTCGTCCGCACCGCCTCGAACCCGAGCGCCGGCCGGGCCGTATCACGGAGATACCCGCCCGGCGGACCGGATTCGCGCCCGCGCTGGGCCTACGGTTTTCGACTCGACGCAACGGGCCGCTCGGCCCTCCTGGAGATGCTCCCGATGTCCAATGCCGGCCACTCGCACGCCGACCACGATCACGCGCACGACCATGACCACGCGCATGATCACAGCCACGACCACGGCGGCCCCGGCCGCAAGCATCACCACATCCAGTCCGCCAGTTGCTGCGAGATGCACAACACCAGTTCCTCCGAAGGCTCGATCGTCTTCGCCTTGGTGGGCGGGGCGATGGTGCTGACGACCGTTCTCGCGGGCTGGCTGGGCATCGATAACGACATCCGCGTCATCCCCGCCGCGATCGGCGCGGTGATTCTGCTCATTCCCCTGCTGATGGCGGCGTACCGGGAGATCCGCAAGGGTCGGCCTTCGAGTTCGGTGCTCGTGGCGCTGGCCATCACCGCCGCGCTGGCGACGGGCGAATACACCACCGCCGGCGGCCTGGCCTTCATCCTCTTCCTCATGGACGCGGTCTTGCGCCGCACCGCGTGGGGCGCCCACCGCGCCATCGAGCAACTCGTCGGCCTCACCCCCGACGTGGCCCGCATCGTCATCGACGGGGCCGAGCAGGAAGTCGCCCTCGAAAAGGTCGAGGTCGGCACCATCGTCCGCGTCCGCGCCGGCGAGAACTTTCCGGCCGACGGCCGCGTCGCCTCGGGGCGCAGCACCATTAATCAGGCCAGCCTCACCGGCGAATCCGCCCCCGTCGAGGTCGAAGACGGCAGCATGGTCTACGCCGGCACCACCAACCTCACCGGCGCCATCGACGTCGAAGTCACGCGCATCGGCGAGGACACGACCATCGGCAAAGTCGTCAACCTCATCAACGAGGCCGAGCAGTCCAAGACCCCGCGCCAGCAGATCATCGAACTCGTCGCCGGCCACTACGTCTGGATCGTCATGTTCGTGGCGCTGGCGGTCTTCATTCTCTCGATCGATCGCGGGGCTGAGGGCAGTTCGGCGTCGGCGATCGAGAAGGCGATCTCGGTGCTGGTGGTGACGTGCCCCGGCGCCTTGCTGCTGGCCTCGCCGACGGCGATGGTCGCGGCCTTCGCCGCCGCGGCGCGCCTGGGCATCATGATCAAGAGCACCGCGGTCTTCGACACCGCCGCCAGCATCGACACCGTCGTGCTCGACAAGACGGGCACGATCACCACCGGCAAGTTCGCCGTCAGCCGCCTCGCTCCTTCCGAAGGGGTTGATGGCGCGGACCTGCTCGCCGCCGCCGCGACGGCCGAGCAGCACTCGAACCACCCGCTGGCGCAGGCGATCATGGACACCGCGCGGGCAGCGCGCATCGCGCCGTCGCGCGAGGGCGAAGCAGAAGAAGTCCACGGCCTGGGCGTCAAGGTGTCCAAGGGCGCCGACACGCTCTACGTCGGACGCGCCAAGTGGCTCCAGCGACTTGACGGCTCGATTGCCGGCCAGATTGCCGCGGTCGAAAGCCGCATTGAAGGCATGACCGGCGTTCACGTGATGCGCGACGGCAAGTATCTCGGCGCGGTGGGCCTTGAGGACAAGGTCCGCAGCGAGGCCGCCGGCGCCGTCGTCCGCCTGCGCGAACTCGGCGTGCGCCTCGTGTGCATGTTCACCGGCGACCGCCTCCCCGTCGCCCGGCGCGTCGGGCAGGTCGTCGGCATCGATCACGTCGAAGCCGAGTGCCACCCCGAAGAAAAGCACGCGCGCATCGTCGAACTCACCCGCTCCGGCCGCCGCGTCATGATGGTCGGCGACGGCATCAACGACGGGCCATCGCTGGCCGCGGCCGACGTGGGCGTGGCGATGGGCCTGGGCGGGACGGACATCGCCGCCAACTCCGCCGGCATCGCGCTGATGAACGATGACCTCACCCGCCTGCCCTTCCTGCTCGAACTGGCCCGCAAGACGCGCGGCGTCATCACGCAGAACATCGTCGCCTCGATCGTCATCGCCATCATCGGCCTGACGCTCGCGGCGAGCGGCCAACTCGGCGAGCGCGCTATCTTCATCGCCGCGATCTACCACTTCGCCGGCGACATCTTCGTCATCGCCAACTCCTTCCGACTCGTGCGCTACGGCGAAGAGCACGATCGCCACGAACCCGTCAAGTCCACAACGACCACCTTCGGCCACTACACCGTCCAGCCCGCGGGGGCGTAGGCCTTGGACCAACACTCATTCCTGTGCCGAGCGTCCACTGCAAGCAGCGGGCGTTTCGCTGGAATAGGATGCGCTTGGTGCGATCGGTCCATGACAACAACATCTTTGCCTACACCGTTGACTGCGAGAATCGACGATTGACGCTGCACACCGTCTCCCATCGCGGAGAAGCCCCGGCGTACACCGACATCGTCTTCGAGGACGTAGTCGCGCACAAGTTCGAGAATGTCCTGTCCGGCAACATCATCCTCTGCATCGACGAGGTTGCGGCCAAGACGATTGTGGGCTGCGAGGCAGCGCTCTTTGCGGAGTCGTGGAAATACGGCTGGCCGCCGATCGAGTACAACGGCGGCCCGGACGTTCTCATCAGCGCCTTGCAGAACCAGGGCATCCTCGGTTTCGAGATATCCTCTTCGTATGGATTGAGCGGCTGGGTGCTGGCCAAGCGCTGCGATGTGCTTGATGCGAGCGCGGGCAAGTAGAAAGGGATTGTTGCTTGGCCGCGATGGGCCGCGATACGGCTCGTGTCGTCAGGCGGGCTGTTGGGGTTCAATCGTGAGCATTTCGCCGCACTCCGGGCAGCGCGCCGATTCGATGAGCCGAACGTCATAGTCGCAGCGCGGGCAGAGATGCACGTTGAGTTTCCGCGCCCGCTTGCGCCGCGGGTCGAGCACCGCCCTCAGCGAGAAGACGAACCACGAACCGGTCCAGAAGCCGAATGACAGCGCGATCCAGAATCCGATGTTCAGCGGAACGCCCGTCCAGACGAATTGGTACTGGCCGGGCTTGAATCGAAACCGCAGTTCACCAGACCCCAGCGAGGTCACTCCGACCGGTGGGTCGAAGGAATATCCTCGCAGCGTGTTCGGGGCGGCGGAAGCGAGCATCACGGCGTCGGCAGGGGAGATCTGTCTGTCATCCAGCAGGACCAGCGTCACGCTGGGGTCCGGCCATCGCACAACTTCAAATGGCCCGAAGTAGCCGCGAGCCTTGCTCCGGCGACTCCATACAAAACTGCCGACTTCGGCGCCGGAAGGCCGCATGATCTCCGGTGTTGTGCTGTCCACGAGTGCGTAGCCGTCTGCGGTCGCAATGACCCGCGCTCTGAGAAAGAGACTGTGGCCGGATCCACCCACGCTTGCTCCAACGATGAGAACGACGAACAGTCCCGCGACGACCAGGAGCGTGATCGCCGACAGCACCAGCCCGTCGCCTGCATCCATATGCGGAAACCACCGCGACCGCCGCTGCCACGAGGGCGGCGGCGGCTTGCCGTGAAGGCGAATCGGCTTGTCGGGGTCATAGGGCATGGATGACTCGGCCGTCGGCAGATTATTCGCCGGCTCCTCTGGCACTGTTGCAGGCTGCAGTCCAAAGTGATGGCATTCCCACTCGCAGGTGCGTTGGTCCCCAGTACGAATCGATCGTTTATCCAACGCGAGCGGCGAGCGCGAGGCCGAAGGTCTCATCGTCAGTAGCCGGGGGTGAAGCGCCAGCGCCACCCCCGGAGTGCGACGCCCATCGTTTCCATTCTTCACTCCGAAGGAGTGGTCGTAGCGTCCGCTCAAGTGGAGGATCATACACGCGATGAGCGCGACGCCGCCTGCGAGGACCGCCTTCGGGGTCCGGGAGCCCGGGAGAATCTATGGCACATCGCTTCCGGGGGTGCGATCGATGCGATCGCACCCCCGGCTACTGACGATCAGGCCTTCGGTCTGCAAACCAACGCGCCGCGTTCCCCGACATGCCGCAAAAGTGGACCACGCCCGGCAGTAGGGCGAGTAATGTGAAGCGTCGTGCGACCACGGCGCGCCGGATGATGGGAATGCCGGGCCGGCGCAGAGCCTTGTCCCGACCTACGCGTTCGAATCCTGTTCGACCATCAGGGTGTCGCCGCACTCCGGGCAGCGCTGGGAGGTGATTCCGCGAAGGTCGTAGTGGCACTGTGGACATTGGCCCACGGCCAGCCTCAAAGCGCGCTTGCGCCGCGGATCGCACAATCGGTGAAGCGAGGAAAAGAACCAGCAGAAGCACGAGGCCACGAACGCCAGGTAGGCCCAGAAGATGAAGTTCATGAAGATGCCGCTCCACACGATGGACCATGAGCCGGGCTCGTAGTGCAGCGCAATCATGTCGCTTCTGTCGCGCATGATCTCGGCAATCGTGGTCGGCTTGAATCGAGGAGCAAGACCGGGAGCCGATTGCAGCAGCGATGCGCACTGTGCATCGCTCATCACATGTCCTTGCCTCAGTCCTATCAAGACGCGGGTCATCGATCGTTCGACGATCGCGCATGGGCCGAAGAAGCGGCGGGAGTGCTTGAAGTGAGTGATGTGCGCATCACCGGCTTCCCTTCCCGATTCGCGTCCGTCGCCCACGAGATCATCGTCGTCGACGAGCCGGTAGCCCTCATCGGATCTAACGATCAAGAGTCGATCGCTTGGTATTCGACGACTGCCGCCTGAAGTGATCAACATCCCGTAGGAGAACGCCAGCACGATGGCGAGAAGAACCGCCGATATGCCCAGGGCCGCGCCTGCCTCCATGCCGAGACGGTCTCGCGATTCGATCAACCAGTTCAGGGCGACGATGCGCCGCGCTTCGCGAGTCTCGACCAACTCGTCAGGCATCGTGCTGCTCCGCCATTGACCTGCCGCGTGCTATTCGGGCGGCGTCGCCTCAGTGTTGCATCGACTCACGAGATCGCGCTGTCGATCGAGCGCGTCCGATGCGGGTTCACACGCTCGTCAAGAACCGCAGGTCATTCTCGAACAGCCAGCGGATGTCGGGGATGCAGCACTTGCGCATGGCGATGCGTTCGATGCCCAGGCCGAAGGCGAAGCCGGACCACTCCTGCGGGTCGTAGCCGACCGCCTCGAAGACGTTGGGATCGACCATGCCGCAGCCGCCCAGTTCCACCCAGCGCCACTGGCCGCGCACGTTCATTTTGATGTGCATCTCGGCGCTGGGCTCGGTGAACGGAAAAAACGAAGGCGTGAGTTTCACCTCCGCCTCGGCCCCGAAGTAGGCGTGCGCGAACTGGAGCAGCGTCGTCTTGAGATCGACCATCGAGACGCGGCGATCGACGTACAGCCCTTCGATCTGGTGAAACATGAACGAGTGCGTGGCGTCCACCTCGTCGGGTCGATAGACGCGGCCGCAGGAGACGATGCGCAGCGGCGGCTGGCTGTTCTCCATCGCGCGGATCTGCACCGTGCTCGTCTGCGTTCGCAGCAGGTGCCTGCCGTCGAGGAAGAAGTTGTCGAGCGGATCGCGGGCGGGGTGATCGGGAGGGATGTTGAGCGCGGTGAAGTTGTGGTACTCATCCTCGACTTCAGGCCCCGTGGCGACGGTGAAGCCCATCCGCGCGAAGACCTCGATGAGTTCATCGATCGTGCGGGTGAGGATGTGCCTGCGGCCGATTGTCGTTTCGAGGCCCGGCTCGGTGACGTCGAGCATCGGTCCCGCCGCTTGCGGCTTCGCGGAACCGAGCGAACCCTTGCGCTCCTCGAAGGCGCCTTCGAGCGCGACCTTGACCTCATTCATCCGCTTGCCGACGGCGGGCCGGTCGGCGGGGGCGACGTCCTTCATCGAGCCGAGCAGGCCCTTGAGACGGCCCTTGGGGCCGATCCACGCGAGGCGCCACTGCTCGATCGCGGCCGCGTCGGCGATGTCATTGAGCGCGCCGAGCGCCTGCGATTCGATCGCGTCGAGTTCATCGAGGAAAGCGCTCATGGTGCAAGTGTAGAAACGGGCGGCGTCGCAATCGACGCCGCCCGCGAGTGATCGAAGTGAGTACCGCCGAACGAAGTTACTCCGCAGCCGGGGCCGCTGGCGCCTTCGCTTTCGCCTTGTCCGCAAAGTCGCGTCGTCGCTGCTTGGCGATGCGGCGGGTGGAGCGCCGTCCGCCGATTTCCGGCCCGCTCTCCTCACCGACCATCTGGAGGACGACGAGTTGCGACCCGTCGCCGATGCGGTTCTTCGCGAGTTTGATGATGCGGGTGTACCCGCCTTCGCGGTCGGCGAAGCGCGGGCCGACGTTCTCGAAGATGTGGCGGATGAGTTTGGGGCCTTTGCTCACCTCGCCGTACCGGTCACGCTCGATCTTGCTCTCGTCATCGCACATGATGCGGTCGCGGAGCAGCGCGACGGTGCGGCGACGGGCGTGGAGGTCGCCGCGCCTGGCGAGCGTGATGATCTTCTCGACGAAGGGCTGCACCGCCTTGGCCTTGGGCAGCGTCGTGGTGATCTGCCCGTGCTCGAAGAAACCGGCGGCGAGATTGCGGAACATCGCGCGCCGATGCTCCGTGTCCATCGAAAACTTCCGTCCGTATACGCGGTGACGCATGATCGGTCACTCCTTCATCTTCAGGAGGCGGCGGGGCGCGAACGCCCTCAGTGTACGCTCATTGTTTCCAGATCAAAGCCCTCGGGCAGTTCAGTCCCGAGCACCATTTCCATCTCTTCCAGTTTCTTCTTCACCTCGCGCAGCGACGTCTTGCCGAACGATCGCACCTTCAGCAGGTCGCTCTCGCTCTTGCTGATGAGTTCGGCGACGGTGCGGATGCGGGCCGCCTCGAGGCAGTTGCTGGCGCGGACCGAGAGGTCGAGTTCACTCAGGGGCATGCGCAGTTTGCGGAGGAGTTTCTCCTCGACCCCCGCCGCCGCCGACGCCTCGGGGGAGACGCGCACCGTGCCGATCTCGTTGTACTGCACGAAGGGGTTGAGGTGCTTGCGGAGGATCTTCGCCGCTTCGACCAGCGACGTCTCCGGGCTGACCGTCCCGTTCGTCCAGACTTCGATCACCAGTTTGTCGTAGTTGGTCTTCTGCCCGACGCGGGTGTCCTCGACCTTGTAGCGCACGCGGCGCACCGGCGAGTAGATCGCGTCGAGGGGGATGACGCCGATCTCCTGCTCCTCCATCGCCTCGTACTGCTCGGCCGCGGGCACGTAGCCGCGCCCCTTGGAGACGACGAAGTGCATCTCGAAATCGACCTCTTCGGTGAGCGTGGCGATGACGAGGTTCTTGTTGTGGATGGTGATGGCGGCGTCGGCCTCGATGAGATCGGCCGTCACTTCGCCCGGGCCTGTGGCCGCGAGGCTCATCGTCTTAGGCTCGTCGCTTTCGAGTTCGACGACGAGGTTCTTGACGTTGAGAATGATGTCGGTGACATCTTCGAGTACGCCCTTGAGGGTGGAGAACTCGTGCTCGGTTCCGACGATTTTCACGCTGCTCACCGCCGCCCCCTCGATGCTCGAAAGGAGGATGCGGCGGAGGCTGTTGCCCACCGTCGTGCCGAAACCTCGCTCGAAAGGCTCGACGGAGAAACGGCCGAAAGTGGGGGTGTTCATCGCCGGGTCGGCCATGACTCGGCCGGGCAGTTCAAGCCCTCGCCAACGAACGCGCCTGCTGCTCATGATCGCTCAATTCTGATTCGGGCAGATTCCGGTGATGGGAATCCGTCGGTTGATCGGGGTGATTTGCCTCTGCCCGGCGGCGAGACCCCTGCTGATCCGGCGGAGAAACACTCAATGTCAAAGTCCCGCCCCAGCCGTCGAGCCGAGGCAAGAAGATGGTTCAGACGCGGCGCTTCTTCGGCGGCCGGCAGCCGTTGTGCGGCACCGGCGTGTGGTCCTCGATCGCCGTCACTTTCAGCCCCGAGTGCGCCAAGGCGGTGACGGCCGACTCGCGCCCGCCGCCCGGCCCTTTGACGCGGATCTCGATCTCCTTCATGCCGACCTTGCGCGCCTTGGACGCGGCCGACTCAGCGGCCCGCGTCGCGGCAAAGGGCGTGCTCTTGCGGGCACCCTTGAAGCCGACGGTCCCGGCCGAGTCCCACGCGATCGTCTCCCCGTTCACGTCGGTGATGGTGATCTGCGTGTTGTTGAAGGTGGCGCGGATGTGCGCGATGCCGCGAATGACGTTCTTGCGGACCTTGGCGGTCTTCTTGGCCATGAATCAACCCTTTCAGTTCCTGGCGTTGCCTTCTCCGACTCATGCGGCAGGCAACTGGCTGAGGCGTCCCGGCTTCGGCCATGACGACGGGACGATTGCAAATTGTCGCAAGGCTCAGGCCTTGACGCTCTTCTTTCCGGCGACGGTCTTCTTGCGACCCTTGCGGGTCCGGGCGTTGGTGCGGGTCCGCTGGCCGCGGACGGGCAGGCCGCGGCGATGTCGCTCGCCGCGATAGGAGCGGATGTCGCGCAGCCGCTGAATGTTCTGCGAGACCTGACGACGCAGCGTCCCCTCGACGAGGTAACTCGAGTCGATGATGCTGTTCATGCGGCTGGCCTCTTCGCCGCTGAGATCCTTGGCCCGCTTGGTCGGATCGATCGCCGCCTCCGCGAGAATGTCATCCGCGTACTTCGGGCCGATGCCGTAAATGTACCGAAGCGCAAAGCGGATCGGCTTGTTGTCCGGGATGTCAACACCAGCGATACGTGGCATGTCTCAGTCCTCGACGACCCCGGCGCGAAACCGGAGTCAGTCCATCCTCATCAACCCTGGCGCTGCTTCATGCGCGGGTTCTTCTTGTTGATCACGTACAGTTTGCCCCGGCGGCGGACGATCTGGCAGTCCAGGGTGCGGCGCTTCACGCTCGACTTCACTTTCATGACGCCAATCCCTTCACCCCGGCTCTCTTCGCCGGGCCGTTTGCGAACTCAATCATAGCCCTGACATCGGTAAGGCCAAGTGTCCAAAACGAGTGGGCGAATCGATCAATACCGGTAGGTGATCCGCCCCCGCGTCAGGTCATAGGGGCTGAGTTCAACCGAAACCTGGTCGCCGGGAAGGATGCGGATGAAGAACTTCCGCATCTTGCCGGAGACGTAGGCCAGGATCTCATGGCCGTTTTCGAGCCGGACCTTGAACATCGCATTCGGCATCGCATCGACCACTTCAGCCTGGAGGACAATCTTTTCGTCTTTCGCCATGGACTCTCCGCGGCGAAGCGAGTCCGCTCGCTCCGCTGAACCTCAAAAATCGGAACGCGATTGTAGCACGCCCCCGATCCTCCGGACCAGCAGGCCAAACGCTAAACGCTAAACGCTCGATGCCGCGCCCTGTCCCCGGCTCGGGCTACGGAAGGGTCAGAATGTCCGCCCCCCGGGCGGTGACGGCCACGGTGTGCTCCTGATGGGCCGCTGCCTTGCGGTCCTGCGTCACGACCGTCCACCCGTCGCGCAGCGTCAGCGTCTGCCCCGTCCCGAGCGTGAGCATCGGCTCGATGGCGATCACCAGCCCCGGCCGCAGAACGAAGTCCTCGCGCCCGCCGGGCGTGATCCGATAGTTTGGCACCTTGGGCGGCTCGTGCATCGACTGCCCGATCCCGTGCCCCACGTATTCGCGGATGATCCCCAGCCGCTGCGAATCCGCGATCTGCTCGAGGCCGGCGGCGATTTCGCTCCACCGCGCCCCGGGCCGGATGGCCTCGACCGCCGCGTCGAGGCAGCGGCGCGTCGTTTCGACGAGTCGCCTCACCTCGGGATGAACCTCGCCGACGAGAATGGACCGCGCGCCGTCGCCGCACCACCCCTTGAGCCGCACTCCGCAGTCGATCGAGACGACATCCCCCTCGCGGATGATCCGATCACCGGGGATGCCGTGGACGATTTCCTCGTTGACGGAAATGCAGGTGTGTCGCGGATAGCCCTGGCCCGGCGCGTAGTCGGGATAGCCGAAAAAGAGCCCAGTCGCGCCGAGGCTGGTGAACGTCTCGCAGGCGATGTCATCCAGTTCGCGCGTGGTGATGCCGGGCCGGCACGCCTGCTCGCAGCGGTCGAGCACCGCCGCCACGACCCGCCCCGCGCGGCGCATCGCCTCGATCTCATCGGGCTTCTTGAGGATGATCGAATCGCGGTTCTGCTTCATGGGTCTTGCAGCGTCACCCCCACACACGCCCACGATGAGCGAGTCTTCGAGCGAATCGTGGGATGCCTTTCACCGCATCGTAGCAGTCGCCGCGGCCCGACAGGCTACGGCTGGCGCAACTCCCGCGCATCGGGCAGATCCTTGAGCGAAGCCAGCCCGAAGGCCTCGAGAAACTCGCGCCCCGTGCCGTAAAGCATCGGCCGGCCGAGTTCCTCCGCCCGCCCCACGATCTTCACCAGGCCCCGTTCCAGCAGGCCGCGCAGAACGTCCCCGCACGCCACGCCCCGGATCGCTTCGATGTCGCTGCGCGTGATCGGCTGGCGGTAGGCGACGATCGCCAGCGTCTCCAGCCCCGCCTGGCTCAGCCGACCCGCATCGCGGTTTCGCTCCGTCGCCGAAACGATCCGCCCGAACTCCGGCCGCGTCATCATCCGATACCCGCCCGCGACGCGCTCAATCCGAAACGAGCGGCCCGTGCGGTCGTACACCTCGTTGAGCGCTTCGACCGCCGCCTCGACCTGCTCGGCGCTGTGGACGCCGCCGATCGCTTGCGAGATCGTCTCCGCGAGTCGGCCGGCCGTCAGCGGCTTGTCGCAAGTCAGCAGCACCGCCTCCACTCGTGATGCAATCGTCTCATCCATCACCGAGCACGGCTCCATCACTTCCGCCGCCGCCTCCTCCTCAACCGGCGGGTCGAGCGTGGCGGTCGGCTCTGCGTCGATCAGCATGGACATGGCCCTCAATCCCTCGTGAGCGGCCGCGCGGGCCGCGTGACCTGTCTCATCGGCCGCGCGCCATATTTTCGTTGACTTTCGTGTTGCTGGATGGCACCTTGCCGGCAGCGAATCCTCAATCATGCACCATCAGGGCGTCGAGTTCGCCCAGGGAGGGATCGCGCTCGAAGAGGCGGTCCTGCGTGTCCGGCCGATGCGGGTCGTAGACGAACTTCGTCGAGCCGTCGCCCAGCAGCACGTGCCACCACTCGCCGTTGATCGAGTTGTACTCCGGCACCACCCGGTCCACGTACCACCGGTCGGACATCAGCGCGAACTGGTACCCCGATGAATCGTTCCACTGCCGGTAGCGCTGCCAGTTGTCCGCGTCGTAGTCGTTCAGGGCGAAACTGGTGTTGTTGGGACCGAACCGGCTCGCGGACCCAACCGTGATGTTCTCCTCCATCTCGTTCTTGCTCACGAGTTGGCGCGGATCGAGCGAGCCGTCTTCGATGAGCAGGGCGAAGACCTGGTGCGTGGTGTCCGAGTCCATCTGCCCCTTGTGCGTGCGCGTCGAGGGGTACTTGCCGTCGTTGGATGATGCGAAGGTGCGGAACCCCTGGTAGACGGTGTAGAGGTTGAGTTGGGCGATCTGCCGCTCCGCCCGGTCCTTGGCGCCCAGCGTCCCCGTCGTGCCCCCGCTGCCCGTGATCACGCTGCCGACGATGGCGACCAGCGCGACCATGACCGCCAGCACGATCAGCAGTTCAATCATCGAGGCCCCATGACGCTGCGGAGAATTGGCGTGTGTCTTCATAAAAGGAGTGTAAGGCCCCCGACCCCCCGCGCCAAGGCCGACCCCGCCTTTCTCGCCGATTCCCCGCCGCCCTCACGCCCTCCCCTTCAGCCCCCCAAAAGCCCCGACACCGACAAGCCCCCAAAGCCCCGGCACTCCCGTGCCGGGGAGGACCGCTCCACCAGCGCACCACACCCAACCTCCCCGCGCCAACCGATCCCGCAAACAAAACCACCAATCCACTCACCGCAGTGTACGCCGAGATCGCAGAGAACACCGCGAACACAAAACCGAGCCGCGCCCGCCGCCAGGCCATGAGCCATGTCGAATGGTGAGAGAGCGGCCCCGCCTCGCGGCAGCGATGAGCATCACATCGCGACAGCGATGAA